>Ga0172381_10000361_pt1 | contig 55147 bp, 84 predicted proteins | sample Leawel6488metaG_FD_119754 | JGI IMG/M metagenome (GOLD analysis project Ga0172381, IMG submission 119754) | Leachate microbial communities from a municipal landfill in Southern Ontario, Canada - Leachate well 64-88 metaG | ecosystem: Engineered > Solid waste > Landfill > Unclassified | place... | reverse complement strand
GTCTGATGCAGACCGGAGACATAGGCCGACAGGGAAGTGTCGTACAGCACACCCTCGAACGCACCGTAATAGATATAATCCAGTTCGGTCGTCCCCGACATGAACCCTTCGTGGACCTTGAGCCCCGACAGCGGAATGGGACTGATCTGCCAGTAGTGCGCTGTGCCAACATAGGTGTAGGAATACCAGAACTTCGGAATCTCCACCATGACCTGACCGTCTGCGCCCGTCAGGACTGAGGCCGTGACGCCATCTTCTTTCAGCGCTGAGTTCGTCGGGCAGAGGTAATAGTTCACCGTGCCGTCGTCATTCAGCAGGCAACGACGCATCTTGCTCTGGATCGGCAAGAACGCATCCGCGAGCGTCACGCCCGTGGTCTGCCCCGCCGTGGAGCCTAAGCGGGTGTAGGTGTCCGCCGATTCATCCCATGCGACGCCGTAATAAAATGGGATGCGGCTGTCCAGGACGTATTTCAAATCAGCGGGGGTGACAGCGCTGTCTACTCCCGTCCCCGTTAAGGCTACCGCATTCCCGGCCAGCTTCACCACCCCCGTAGCCGATTCCGTGGCGGCTTGCTTCAGGGCGGTGAAGGCGTCCGCTGCCGATTTCGTTTCCAAGGCTTTAGCAGCACTCGAAAACACGGGGAGCGATGCAGTTAAGCCGGAGAGGGTCTGCCCGGCAAACGTCGGAGAGGCGTCTGAAGTAACATCCTGATTGACAACAGCCGCCCCTGCTTCCATGGTCAAACTTGCTGTGCCGTTGGTGATGCTGGCAGTATTCGTGCCACCCTTAACAACGGCGTTATCCACGTTCAGGCCGTAACCATTGGTGGAGATCCTCTGCTTCACGTCCCAGATGGTGGCTGCGGTAATGTCGCTCGACCCGTCCGTCGTGAATCCACCCAGCAGCGTCGAGGTAGACGTGGTGTAACCCGTCGGGTTCGTGCCGCTTAACGAGGTTTTGAAGCTGATCGTGCTGGTGTCCGTGACGGCATAGAGGTAATACGCCGTTGCCGCAGCCACGGAGCCGGTGTCAATGTCCGAGGCGCTGTCCACATGCGTCGCGGTGTCCACGAGAAACCAGTAATCCCCGATCTGCACCGGGATGAGATAGCCGCCCTTATTGACAGTCACTTTTTTCGCATCCGAGGCATGGGATTCAACCAGCCGGTGCGCCCCGGACATAATGGCCGATGACGCCATGACTGCCCCGGCGATAATGCTATCCGAGACATCTTTGGTAATTCGTCTGTTCATTTGTCCTCCTTAACCTTGTCTGATTCTTCCGTTTGTACCGGCCCGGTGGTCCGCGATTCGCTTTCCGTCGCCTGCTTCATCATTTGCTTCAGTTTCTCGATGTCGTCCATAGCCCTCCTTAATCAATCCGGTGATAGTTGAAATAGGTGCTGTTCGGTAAGGTATTGTCGCCGTAAATGTCCCGCGTCCCGCTGGCAGCAAGGGCAGCCGCATACAGGAAGATGTAATTCCCGGCGGTCAGGGAGAGGATGATAGACGTGGGGACCGTGGCAAACGATGACGTGGAGCTTTCGGCATACGTTCGCTGGGTGGAATTGGCATACACGGCGGTTGACCCCGTGCGGAGCGAAGCGTGAATGGTTCCATTAACCGCATGGCCCATCACCGCTGCGTTAATCACATAAGTGCCGGTCTGTGTGACCTGGCTGACGATGTAGGTGGCAATATCGGAACTGCTGGATGTTGATGTCGTCTTCGTGCAGTTGATGGCATACGTCGCCGTCCCCCTGCCGAGTGTCGCTTTGACCTGGGCTAAGGTCTGTTTGGCGAAGACGCCATTCCCCGAAGCGACGAGGAAGTCTCCGGCTGCGGTGGCGAGGGAGTGATTGATGTAACCAAGGTGCGCGTGCGAGGCTGCCGCATAGCCCACTGACGCATGGTTCCCCCACCCGTAGGCCGTCTCTCCGTGGGCAATGTCCGCATGATTGTAACCGGCTTCATGCGCTTGCACCTGCGCGACTGCTTCCCCGGAGGCATCGTAAACGCCATCATGATTATGACCTGCTGCGGCAAAATCAGACGGCCCAAAATCACTGTCCTCCAACTCCCCGGAAATCGTCATGCGGGGAAAGTTTCCCACCGTGGGGCTGTAGATGATGGAGACATATTCGTTGTCGTAGTTCTTCGTCGCGGTCCCCATGTCGTAGATCGAAGAGGAGACCATGTAGGGGTATAGCTTGGCGTAATACGGCGTGTTGTTGATCATGATCACACCGATCCGCACCGCCCCGTAGAGGTAGGCGGAGTAATGCCCCTTGACGGCGGGGATAATGCCCGCCTGCGCCTCCGTTTCCACGGCGATGGCCTCATACCCTTTCAGGTAGTAAGACTTGCCGCCTGAAGCGATCTGCACGGCAACCGGCGTTCCTGATAAGGCGGAGTCGGCGTATCCGGTCACGTTGTCCGTAAATGTGTCCACCGATTCCCCCACCGCCCCGCTGACGGTCGGGTAGAACTTGGCGTAGCAGTAGGTGATATTGTCGAACTTGACGATGACCGGATCCCCGCTCAACGTCGCATCGTTATAGGTTTTGATGTGCCTTAAATCGCTCATAGGTTAAGCCTTTGCCGGGTAGACTTTCTGGTAGTATTCCGTTCCACTGCTATCCTTCACAATCGCCACCTTGGGCGTTCCTGAAAGCGTCTTGTCGGTGTCGGTTGTCATCCTCGGCTTGTCCAGGATTTCCTGCCCGTTCAGATATGTCATTGCATCCTCCTTACGCTAAGTACCCGCCGTTGACGACGGCCCGACTCTGGGCGACGATGGTGGCGGCGTAGTCCGTCCCGTGCGCCCCGCCTGCGATGGTGAGTTGAATCTTCGTGCCCACGTTAATCAGCATGCACCCCGTCCACGAGAGTTCCGCTTCCGAGGTCAGGTTTGCCACAGCACCTAAATCAGCGCCGATAATCACCCCCGGCGTGGCGTCGTCGGTCTGGATGGAAATGGAAGTCAAGGCTCCCCCCGCCGCCTCTGCGGGCATCTTGACGAGGAGCTTTTCCAGCACGACGGCCTGGGTGGTCCCGGTGAACAAGTCGTAGCTTCCCGCCGCCTGGTTCATGGATTCCGTCGTGACGGCCATCTGAAGTTTGCCGATGGCCCGGTTGACCGCATTCGTTCCCCCTTCGAGACTTGTCTGCATGGTTCCGAGATCGGTGTGCAGGTCCGGGATATCTGTGTCGTGCATGTCGGAAACCACCGAAGCGACGGCGGAAATGTCCGAATCAAGATCGGCGATGTCCGAATGCAGGTCATTAATATCCGTGTGCAGGTCGGCAAGGTCCGTATCCAGGTCGGCAACGTCCGTATGTATGTCGGCAAGGTCCGTATGTATGTCGGCAAGGTCCGTGTGCAGATCATCCACCACAGACACGACATGTTCCACGTTCGCGTCGATGTCTGCCGTCTCGACCACGACGTTCGACCAGATGGCAGTGGGAACATACCCCGTGGACTCACTGATCGTGGCGGTGATCCCCGCAACAATCATCTGGTACATGTCCCCGGTCTGCCATTCCGCGGCCAGGAACTGGTAGGCGCAATAGACGGACCCGTTGGCCTTGGAGAAAGTGGGTTGGGTGATCCCGGTATCCGCGAACGCCGCCCCGTCCCGGGACCGCTTCAGGGTGGCGGTAATGCCGGTGATGTCGATGGAGGCCGAGAGGATCGCCCCAGAATCAATGTCGAAGAGCCCGATGTTGAAATACTGGACGGCATTCTCTTCCACAGCGGCTGCTTCGGAGACGACCGTTCTTAACGCCGCCGCAACGCCGCTGAGACTGAGCACTTCATCAAAATTGCCTGTAAATGGATTGAATTTATATGACATCTCAGGACCTCGCTACTTTCGTCAGATTTCCGTTGGAATACGTCAGTGTCAGGGTGCAGACCACCTCGCCGGTTTCGCCGCCGTGCCGGTATTCCACAGTGGATATATTGCCGTCGCTATCGTAACTGAGACCGATATGATCATGGAAAAAAGGGACCAGGGGGGTGAAGGAGATGGGATTCTGATTGCTCATAGGATATGCCTCCATAGTGAGAGTCTATACCTATGGCGCTGTCGAACTACCTGTGGAATGTCAAGTGATTGTTTGCGTCACATCATGTCGCGGTAGCCGTTCAAAAGTCTACTGGTCCGCCGTTTCTCCATCGAGAGGATCCGGCCGCCCATCGCCATGGTCATGATGTAGGCGAGCGCCTGGCTCATGGCGTCGATCTCGTCCTTGTACAGGGCGTTCGGGAACGTGGCGCAATTATCGACCAGGTCGCCGACCCAGGCCGTCTCGCTCGTCACTTCCGGCAACCAGCACCGGCCCGCCTCCTGCATGGGGCTGACCGCCTGCGCCCGGACCACCTTGTCCATGTCCGGGATAATCGGCAGTACCGGCAGGATCGTCTCCTGCTTCAAAGCCTGGCAGAGCGCCTGGCCGGAATCCTTGTCTTCGATCAGGATCACATTGGGGCGATGCTTTAGATACTCGATTTCCACCTGGCGCCGCAACTGCGGATACTCGACCCGGTCCCGCCACTGGTCGATCAGGACCGCCCCGCCGTCGGAGATGCCCCAGGTCTGGCAGACCGTGAACGCAGCGTCCTTGTTTTTCGAGTGGGCCGTGTCCCAGGACTGGAGGACAAAACTGCACTTCGGGCGAATCTTGTAATAATTCCACTTGCTTCGGAGGAAAATCGACCCTTCCATCGGGGCGGGCCGCTGCTGGAAGAGGGCGTTCCACATCATCGGCGACATGTTCGCCTTGATCCGGTTCAGGGCCTTCTCGTCATATCGCTCCGGGCAGAGACTTTGGCCAGGCTCTCGGCCCAGGACGTCCTCCTCGCCGTTCCAGTTTTCGGCGATAGCCGGAATCCGGATATGGAACCACCCGTCCTCCGTCTTTTCCCGCATCAGGTAGCCAATTAGGTCATCTTCGTGCCATCGGGTTTGAAGCACCACCGCAGTAGCTTGAGGTTCCAGTCTTGTATAGAAGGTCGAATCAAACCAGTCCTTGATGGAATTTCTGGTCGTGGCACTCTGGGCTTCCTGCCAGTTCTTATGTGGATCATCTATTATGCAGTTATGGACAAGAATTCCATTTGCAAAGAAATTATTTGTTCCTTCAACTTCAATGTCATAGACATTGTATTCTTCTGTACAATCTCTGGTAATTCCCTGTATGGAGTCACAAACGAGTGATGGTGGATCGCATGGCAGTGACCGCATAGTGTAACCAGGTTGTCCGCCATATTGTTGCATGGGTTCAGGTCCATGTGATGAATTCGCAAATTGGTCTGCTCCCGATTTATTGGATGCAGTGTCTTGATTGTGGTTTCTTCTTTTCCACAAAGCACACAGGCATACCCATCCCTTTCGAGAACCAGTGGACGCATCTCCCTGAAATTCTTCGCGTAACTGGTACCAGTTTTGAAGTGTGAATTGCCTTGGCCAGTCATCCGTAAAGAATGAGCCAAGTTTTTGCAAACAAGACCGCAATATGTTGTGCGACTTGATATTGGGGTGAATGTATCCAGACATACCGGACAGGTTTTGTCTTTTAGTTTCTTGCGCCGTCCGGTCAAAAAATGATGCTTGCACTCTGGACTGCAATATATCTTGCCCTGCTCGATCTCGGTCCCGCAAACCTTGCATAGATAAGGATGAGAATTTTTTATGGCATGATGTGCCTGACTGCACGTGTCCGAACAGTAGGCATCGACGCAATTCTTTTTCAATGCTTTTTCGTGAACGTATCGTAATCTCTCGAATTCTTTCCCACAATAACTGCATATTAGAACATAAACCGACTTCCTTGCTTTGTTGTAACAACCTCGACAACAAGACCCCCTGCCGCCTTTTGGTTTTCCGCATATCACACAGATCTTGTTGCTCCGTGATTTCTTCGGTGCAGAGAATCCCGTCTCCTGGCAAAAGGTCACGCGTCGGCCTGTATCCTCGTTCACGGTCGTAGATAGGATGTTCCCCGGTAAGCCGGAGTTTACGGCCACAACTTGTATTGACTTGGAAGATTTCATGTGATGTCAATTCCCTTCTTGCAATGATTTTACTAAAAACAATCCTATCACAAGAATGGTCGTATGACAAGCAAAGAATATTATCTCTAATGGTATAATTAGAAAAATAGTCATTTATTGTCATTATCCCAATATTAGTGGCAATTATCGTATCTCCCGTAACGCACAAGTCTCCCCCCTTGCCCGTTATGGGTCCTCCGACGCCCGCGGTCATCATGCCTCCTTCGGCCATCGTCATCCAGTTATTCGACGCCGTGGCATCCTTGGCCAAGGACACCCCGATCCGATCACCCTTTTCTTCGATGATATTTCTGACCCGCCTGCCCCAGGTGGCGGCAAAGTTCGCTTCATAGGATGCCAGGATGACTCGCTTGTTCGGCCAGTTCGCCAGGAACCAGGCAGGCAACCACTGAGAAATAAAAAAGGAATTATGTGTGGGAATCATAGTTTCACCAACCAGATAGACGCCGCCTTCTACCTGAATACAGTGGCCAATTTCTCCACTTTTTACCCGATACACATCCACTATCGCTCGCCGCCGTTTAACGTAGGATATATCTTTGTTGCTCTTGCGTTCCAGTGCCACCGGCAATACGTGTGGAAGATTAAAGCCAACCTGATAAACAACTTGCTTGCCCTGTATTCCAGAAGATGACATTATTGGATCAACACTCATAATATAGGCACGTCCACCCAAGGAATTTACCAATGCCTTGATCTGGTGTGTTATCTTCTCGTTGCAGGTAGATATTCGGTATCGTCCATGAGGATCACGATGGCCGTCCGTATCAACCAGTCCAGCCAGTAAATCCATACGTTGCTGAACAGATGAAAAGAGGTAAACATCAGGGATGTGTTTATTGTTCAGTACATCAAGATCCTGTAGTATCTTTTTAATATCACTATAATAATAATAACAAACACCAGTTGTTTTGTGCGTCCAACGACTTGATGTTTGATATCCAAGCGATTTAAGCCTGTCTACGATAGCAACGTCCGTAGCAGCTCCGCAGAAATCAGGAGAGGATGACCTGCCATCACCGAGCCAGACTCCCAGAAAATATGGATGTATTGGTAACTCCTGTTCCTGAAAATCCAACGTCACGTTCGCATCAACCTGGAATCGATTGCGATGTCCGCGTGCCCCCCGTTCACCCTCACAAGACAAACCATGTTCAAGGAAATATTTTGTCTCAAAAATACGTTCCTTATGGCAAGAACGATCCCGGACAATCCATTCATGGTTCTCGTGTGCCAAGATTTTCTGGCCATCGCTGAAGACCACCATGCAATCAGCGGTTGCTTTTGGGGATACACCCAAAACCTTAACCAGATGACCATCGCGGCCAAACACGTAATCCCCTCGCCGTAACTCTCCGTGTTGTTTCCAACCCTTAGGAGTAGGCACGCGTGTATTGTCCGCGATAAGTTTGCCGTGACGGGGCGGGATGGACACAAGCACCCGCCCCCCGCCTCGCCCGATCACCGTCGCGAGAATGTGAGAGATCATCACGAGATAGCGAAACGGCGTCCATTGCCCGTCCGACATCACCGAGGCGAACGTGTGGGGCAGGTATTTCCACACATCCGCGGGCAGATCCTCCAGGAACCTGTCATAACCCATCGATATCGTATCGACTTCCGGGCGTGATGTCGATTTCCGCCTCACTGCCGGCAATCCCTTCTTCTTCCCCCGGTTGTAGTCCGCAATCCGCTGGTTCCTGCTCTTCGCCGGCCGGATCTTCTTCTCGATGATTTCCTGCGTCTGCGCTTTCTGCTGCGATAAGGCGAGTTTCCTTGCCTCCCGGGCCTCCAGCGCGCCCGTGACTTGTGACTCCATCAGTAACCTCCAGTAACCGTGTGGTGATTTTCTCCAGCTGGGCATCGAACGCCAGTTTCTGCTTGTCCGTCCCGACGAGGTTGATTTGCCGTTCGAACATCGATTCCGCCAGGTGCTCGATGGCCCGGCGCTTGGTCGGGTCCTGCAGAATGAGATTGATCTGCGTCTGGCTGATCTTGGCCGCCTTCTCCGGCGCCTTCTCGTGATCCTCCAGCTCCTTCAGGATTTCAAACAACTGGAGGAGGGCAGGCTGCTTGGGGTGCAGCTTGATCTTGATCGTCGTCCCGGCCTTCGAGGTCGTCTGCGTGATTTCCAGGATCCCGGCCTTCTGCGCCCGGCTCAGATTCTCGCTCGACTTGTATTTCGTGATCCCGGCGTCCGTCCATTCCACATAGTCGTCCATGTTCGAGAACGCCAGGGCCTTGAATTCATCGACGATGCCGTCCATCGAGACGCCGATCCGCGATGCCACCGACTGTTTGAGCAAGGCAAGGTAGCTCTGGACCGCCTCGGACGACATGATCTCATCAAATGCCAATCCGAGCATTTTTTGTTGCGAGCCACCCCTGGTATACTTCGGCAGGCTGTAACCTCCGGCCTTCATCGCCAGGATCGGATCGAATGTCCGGACGTACTCTTCGCAGAACGCCTTCTGCTTATCGGTCAGGCGGGCCAGGGCCAGGCGCTCCCGGCGCAACAGATCGACCTGGTCCATCGTCAACACTCCATTCTCTACCTGCATCCTCGCCTCCAGAATTATTCTTGTTGTTGTTGTTTTATGCTTGACATCCACAGTCCTGTCAAGTAGATTGTTTCCGTCAACTGCTCCACAGTGCTCATGCCACCCTCCTCTCAAAAAAGAGCGACCTCCCTACCCAGCGGGGTCGCTCTTTTTTTATGCCAAAAATGCCCCGGAATGTCTTGCATTATTCATGCCATCAGTGACCATCGGGGAATCGGCTATTTAGGGAGTAATTATTATGACTATTATGAAATGAGATCAAATACTTAGATGCTGTTTTCGGGGCATTTTCGGGGGGTTGGGCTCCGATCACCATTATGAACAAGTTGAATCATTCCGCATAGTTGCAAGAAAAAGGACGAAAGTCATAATAGCCATAATAGTCAAAATCGCGAATAATTATTATGAATAAAATCATATAGTTAGATAGCGAAAAACGCATCTTTTTACCCCTCTATAAGAGCTCAAAAAAAGTTGTTTTTATGAAGGAATCAAGAACAAAATAATAAAATATATTGATTATGACTATTATGACCATTAAGTTAATGAGATCATATACTTAGATAGGATAATCATAACTATTATAACTATTATGACTATTATGTATTTAGCCGGACGAAGAATCCACAGGACCAGACAAAAGATAGGTAAGATAAAACATCTTTTTTTGAGTCCTTATAGAGGGGGAATCTCCTCAAGCCCCTCTGTGGAAAGAAGGCAACAATATCATATCGTTAGAACATGACGCCCCAAACCCGGATTCCGGATTTTCCGGATTTCGGTCAAAAAATGGTGCGCTTTGCAGGAGGGGTCATACCCCCCCCTTCGGGGTACTCGGATTTTTACCCCCCACCGGGTTGGTCCCGCCATTATCACCATTATCCCTCCACGCGGTGCTTGCAAGGGATCGCGCCGCCGATGGGGCCGGCGTCACGCCCCTTGCAGCGTCATCGATAGGAGCTCCGGCCGCAGGGCGTCCTACGCAGCCCCGCCGCGTTGCCCGTTGGGCGTTGCGCTGACATCAGGCGCTTTGCTACCTTGCCCCTTCCCGCACGTCACGCCGCTTGCATAAAGAAGGAGCTGCAAGCGTCGCGCCGTGCTCACTTGGCTACATTGATCGTTGTTGGTCATAGCGGAGGGGGTTTATGAATCAGGGCAGCACAGACCACCTGTGCCTCACGCCTGTCACGTCGCTTGCAGAAGCAGAAGCGCAAGCGCCGCGCCAGGCTCACTCTGTCGCGTTGATCCTTGAGGGTTGATGGTAGTCGTTCATGATCTCAGGGCATAGGCGCAGGGTGCTCCCTGCACCCCCTCACGCAGAGGGCCCTCTGCACTCCGATCAGGGCAGCCAGGCAGGGATAGCCAGTAGGCATCGCTGTGCCAGGCTCCACACAAAAGGCAAGGGTGGCCTTACTACAAGGGCACTTAGCGCGTCGCGGCTCCATACAAAGGGCAAGCCAAGCCCGTTGCCTTGAGATCTTCGCGGCGGCATACAAAGGGCAAGCCCAGCCGGGCCGCATGGATCTTCGGGGCAGGCAGCACTGTGCCAGGCGGCCAGTTGCCAGGCTCCGGGATCGCTGTGCTCGCAGCTTCGCTGCACCCTGGCGGTGAGAACACACTATCTATTCAGTGCGCCCGTAGCTGGGCGCAGGGCCATAGCCTCCAGGCTACCCTGTGCCAGGCGGCAAAGCAGTGCAGTAGCTCGCTTCTCGTGCCTCGAAGCATTGCAGCAGTGGGCGGGGAGGCAGTGCCGCATGATTCATTATATTATTCAGGCAGTTGCGTCGCATCAGTGAGACAGTACTTCAAGGTTCCTTGCGCATCGCAAGGGGGAAACTGTGCGCTTTCCGCACAGTTGTGCTCGCTTTTCGCGCAGTTTAGGGCTGCAAAGGGGGTGTTGCCCCGCTACTATGTGCACTTTTCGCACACCTTTGCTCCCTTGCCCCCACATCCATGCGTAATGCTTCAGCTTCTCGCTCATTGTCAACTTGTTTCCACGTGGCGGTTAACGATGTTGCCCTAAATCTTACATCCTGCGTTAAGGGCCAGGGGCTGGAAGAAAAGAAGCATCTAAGGGCAGCAAGTAAGACCGTCTCCGACGGCGACCTGTGCTCAGGTCGATCAGCTAAGATCAACACCCTTATTGATTGCCGCTGTCTATCTGTGGAGGTATAGATATCATGCATTCTGCACCGCATTATCAGTCATCGGTCCCGATCTACATGGTGGAACAAGCACCATCGTTTCGAAGGGCTGTCGCCCTTTTTGCCCCAATATAAAACACTTCCTCATTCCTTCGACCCACAGCAATGCCACCCCGTACATACCATCTCCGTTATGTTGTGTGGAGCATATTGCACGGAGACCAAGTTTTTCGACTTTGAGTATATAGAAGACGGGGCAAACCGCGTCCCGCGGACTGGGGGTAGCTAGAAAGCAAGTCATTGATTTTATTCTATTATTTTCATTTTTTTACTTGACAAATAACGCATTTTCGCATATGATGAAATCAAAAACGGAGGCGAACACTATGACTAGATTGATTAAAGTGGTGCATACGAGAGACAGAATAACCCCCGGTTTCACGCGGGTGGACATTCACCGACCCCACGTTTTAGGGAATCCGTTTCACATGAAAAGCGAAGCCGAACGCTCCACAGTCATCAAAAAATATCGCTGTTGGTTATGGGGACAGATGCAAGACCCCGATAGCCCGGCCAGTATTGCGCTTGACAAGCTGGCAAATCTGGAAGGAAACCTTGAGCTTGCTTGCTTTTGCGCTCCAAAGGCTTGTCACGGTGATATTGTGAAAGCCGCAATTGAATGGTTACGAAAAGAGGCTTACCGATCCGAAAGATAAAACACGCCCCTGCGAAGTGTTACCAGCACCCCGCAGGGACTTTGCACACATGTCATAGGAGGACATATGAACACATCAAGATCATACACCGAAGCCCGCATTGAAGGCAATCAGGATTTTTCAAATAGCCGCAACTTTCAGGCCGTCATCCTTCAGGCCGTCATGGACGAATTAAACCTTGAGGACAGCCGGCAATTCAGCACCGAACCGGAAGTCAAGTCCTCACCGATTGTCGCCATCCCGCGCAACTGGCAGATCATCCGCAATAATTGGACACGCGACATCGACGAGACAACATCAAGCCCATTGATGTATGACTTTGTGCGCCCTGACCTTGACCCGGTAAATGACGAACCGGTCATATTTGCCGACGACTCGATTGATCACATCCCGAAATCGGGAGACGTTTATCTTCTCAATTCAGTTAAAGGGCGCCGCGAGCGCGGGAAATTGATTCCGAGCATTCAGACCTTCAAGCAGGGAAATAAAATCTATACGGAGATTGGGTCTTCCAGCTTCATACAACCCCTCGAACCAATGGGCTACAAAGAACACCAGCGAATTATGGACCCCGCCGCAACATCAGACCTTGAAGGCATTGATGCAATCACAAAACATTTGGGTGAAGGCATCCGACCGGAGAAATTCAAGGGCCACCAGACAAACGGCGAAGGCTTAACGCAACTTGAAAAGATCATTTACAATGAAGCGGTTTTAACCGGACAAGGCGACGCTTGTTTGCCTCATGAGGTCCACAGTAAACGCGCATGGTTCCGTTATGCGGGAGGCGTCAAGGCGAGAATTAAGCGCGTGACGACCATTCAGGGGAAAACCGTCAAGGATGACATCACCACGGAAGAAGCCGAGACACTTTTTCAAGCCTTCAAGATTTTAGACACGACGCCTGCAATGGCGAAGAAGTTTGAGCAATGGCTTGCAGTACCGGACAAGTTTAATAATGGTTTTAAGTACTTTCAAGACCTTGCAATTCAAATGGTACTTGTGACGGATGAGGGCGAGCCAACCATCTTGAGCGAGGCCGATATGATGAAGGAAGATGTGGACGACGACGAACAGGAAATTAGCGCAGACAACCCCGCAGAAATCGTCATGCTTGAGGCTGTTGGTTATCACAAACTTGATGATCCGCAGGACGCCATCGACCCGGAGTTAGGCCGTCCGGTTATGTGGGAGGACAAACAGCCCAAAGCCTTCAAGTCAATACTCGCCAGAATCCGCACATCAAAAGACCTCGCGAAATTGAAGGCAATCGGGGAAAGCCTCTTCAATGACAAGACATTCACCAAGACTCAAACAACAGTGATATGGGATGAATATCACCGCCGCAAGTTTCATTTAAGCCCGAAGCTCCGCCCGCTTGCCTTAAAAGCTCTTGAACGCCTGACAGACCCGAAAGTCAACACCGGGAAGGTTGCGGCATGGTTGCACGGCAACGGGAAGAAACGCCTCACAAAACATGAACAATCGGTCATGTGGGCAGCATGGAAAAAGATCAAGGGAGTCAAGACGGCGAAGTCCACCAAAGACAATCCGCCCATAGAGCAGATACCGCTTGACTATTACGACGAGAATCACATCGAAGAATAAAAAACAGCGCGGGGAGGCGAGAACATCTCCCCGCGTTTACAATCCTTATGTTCCTTATGTTCCTTATGTTCCTTATGTCTAGAATAGCATAAGGCCCCCAAAAAATTTTTCTTCCAGACCGGTTTGTTGGTTGCCGCTCGATAGTTTTTTAAAGGCCTATAAGGTAAGAATAATCTATCGTTCTGGTAAGGTCAAAAGATATTGATTCTATCCTGTTTATTTATTGAATTCAGGAGGACATCATGAAGACCATCACTTGCGCTTGTTGCCACACCCCTATTAGCCCCGACGGCCAGACCCTTTGCAACCATGTCCACTTCGACAATGTTCTCTGTGGCGTGTGCGCCAACATGATCGACGACGACATGATTCCCGAGGACACGTACATCGACTGCCCGCAGGTCGCCACGTGTGATGTCTGTGGCAACCCACTTTCTCTCGATGGCCAGATCAAGTACCAGGTCCGCAACCCCACGCTTTGCCTGTGCGCTGGTTGCAATCACGGCGAGGAATTCATGGATGATCTTGATCCTAATCCTTATGATTGCACGTACAACCCTGAAGATGGTTGGCAACCTGATTTTGTCATGCTCGATGGAAAGGTTATTCGCAATGCTTGAAGGTCAAGGTCAACACCCGCTTGGTATGCCCGACCGGCGCGCCGCGCCATGGGTAAGGTCAAAGGCACGCTCCGCGCATAACCACGGCGAATATACTGCATTCGCTGCTCCCGGATGGCGCGCCGCGCCGTGGGTTCTGAACGGAAGCGCAAGCGCCCATCTCAAAGCAGCAAGCGGCCCTGCCCCCCGCCCCGCCCTGCCAGAAGGTCAACCCCCAGGGGCCGGGGAGGGGGAGGGGCGAACTACCTGGTGCCAGACTGCGAAAATTCAACTTTTTCCATTCATTTTCGTTTTTCAAAACACATTAATTTTATTCTGTTTTTCAGCAAAATTAACTAAGGGAGGTAGCACATCATGATTAACAAAGTACAGCTTATTGGAAGACTCGGAGCAGACCCGGATATGCGCTATATGCCGGACGGCGCACCCATCGCAAACCTCAGACTCGCGACCGACGAGAGCTTTAAAAATCAGAAGGGCGAGAAGATCGAACGCACGGAATGGCATCGCGTGACATGTTTCAGCAAACTCGCCGAAGTTGCCGGCGACTACATGAAGAAGGGCCGTCTGGTCTTTGTGGAAGGCAAGCTCCGCACCCGCAAATGGACGGACCAGAACAACATTGATCGTTACACCACGGAGATTGTCGCCTCGCAACTTCGCATGCTGGACCGGGCCACGCAGGTCGAGGCCACCCCGCACGAAGCCGAGGGTGAGGTAGTGCCAGAGGATGATGTTCCTTTTTAACCTGAATAGCCGGGGTGCGCATGGCTGAATGATCGTTGGACACGCACACCAAAATCACATGGAGGCAGCCCATGAAGCTCGTTACTCGCATCGTCATTATTTTCCTGATCGTTTTTCTGTCCTACTGGCTCGATGTCTGCGTCAGCAACTCCCACGCCGAGGATCCTTGGCAGACGGATTTTTCGCAGCAGATCACACAGGCCCCACCTGGAATATTTGACATACATTGAAACCGACTTCACCGATTCAGATTGCGAGTTCGCTGAAGCTCAACTTCAGAACAGAATTGATTTTATTCTGTTTTCTTTTGAATCTAAGATCAAGGAGGTGATCAGGGAAGAAGCAGAAATCGCAAAATTCCAGCTCCTGGAATCACAAGCTGAGGCATACGCCAATCGGGATTACGAAGCATCGCAGGCAGCAGAAGAAATACTCTCTTTTGAGGCCAACATAAAATCAAATTAACCTACAAGGAGGATCCACAAATGAAAAGAGTCAGTACCATTATCGCCCTGATCGTCGCCATGATTTTTTGCTGCGTCACGCTCGCAGCAGCAGAGGATGTAATGATGACCAAAACCGTCAAATCGATCACATTTAAGAAAAGTAAAAACGGGAATCAGTACGCCAGGATCATGATCGGCGACAAAGCCACATTGAACGGCGTCAGCTACAATAAAGATACCAGCGCAATGGTTTTCGATTCAGAACTTCTGGCCCATGCCAAAACAATCAAAAAAGGCTCCACAATCAAATTCATCGCCGACAAGGGAACCTATCGGGGATCAGTCAGCTATACGATCTTGAAATTCCTGTAAAATCAAATACATGCCCGAACGATCATCCCACAAACATGCTAACCCCCATGTTTGTCCCCTACGATCGTTCGGGCATTTTTCCCACTTGACACGCGGCGCCCGTTGCAGTATCAAGTCACATCAAATTTGCAGCGGAGGCAGCCCAATGCAACACGATACACCGGAACAATTGCGTCCAGTTTCCGGCCCGGACACGTTCGACAAAGTCCTGGCCTTCTTTGAACCACCCCCATTCGACCTCCAGGCTCTACCCGGAAAACCCGAGCCTGAACTGCGGAAAATCAAGATCCCCAATCCAGGATTACTTGAAGCCAAACTGCGAAAAATCGTACGTCCATGTTCATGCCCGCAATGCGACCAGCGCATTTGTAGCAAGTATCGCTACGTCGCCGGGATCATCCATGAACTTCTGGAGGAAACCACACCATGAAACTCGCCGAAGCCTTGCAGCAAAGCACCATCGCCCTTCTTGAAACGCCCACGGACCTCTATTACGCCACTGCCCTGCATGTGTACCGCGAATCGCTGGACACCATTACGCGAGAAGAAGTCCCCGGGGAACAATACAACCAGATTGTGAATAGCCCAGACTGGAGACCGGCCGGAGTATTCGATGAATTGAAATCGAATACCGATCAACAACAAATCGATGCACTCATTAAAGACGGACACAGTGATCATTGCGCCAAAAGACAAGTATGGGGAGATGGTGAATGCGAATGCCATTTGTATAAAGAGGGCTATCTTCCTGACGCATGGATGGATGCCAGCACGGCGCCTTGCTCCGCTTGAGCTTGACATAAGCGCCCAGGTCCGGGCAGGAAGGGCAACCCGTTGGATTTTCTTCTCTACCTTCTGCGGTGGCAATGCAGCTCACCGATCCTGTGGCTTGTGCTGCGGAAAGCCGGGAACAATGCCCGGGGCACGGTGATCGCAAACCTGATCGGCGCCGTGATTTTCTACTTCATCGATAAATGGATTTTTACGAAATGAGGGCATAAAAATGGAACACAGAGAACTCGAATTACACAAGAAGCTCCAGGCGCATACATGGACATGAAATAATTTACCGTTTCCGCATTCGGCAAGAGAAAATGCGGCGTGGATTGACTGATCCATGGAATGAAAGGCAGCTCTGTGTGAATATCCTTTAGCCGGCAGCCTGGAAACCTGCCGGCGACCATTGAGCCGGGCGTCGTTCGGGAAAAGCGGTGCCTGGTGATTCTATCTGCGGGATAGAAATGGTTAAAGCCGGTCTACTCTTCGTCCGGTGAACAGCAACGAAGAGGCGGCAAGTGCACAACATGTGAAGGGAAGGCCGGGAAGGATTGTTTTGCGGAAGACTTTTCTTCCCGGCTTCCCACCTTAAAAGAAATTGATTTTCCCCTGTCCTCTTTTGAAATTGCGGGGGCAGGCAGCAGAAAACAGCAATCGTGAATTCCATGAGAGGAGTGGCCGAGAGCGGCCCCCGCACAACAATAATACATTTTGGCATAAGAGAATGGGTAGCCTGTGCGACTCAGGACGTTCGATCCGTCGAGAAAGCGACCCGCCTCTTATGTCAATTAATTAACTTTCAGGCAGCGAAAGGAGTAAAATCATGCGTTTAGCAATCAAGGTAGGTTATTATCAGTATCTGTGTCCGAAGGCCCCCATTGAGGGTGCCATCGAATTTCTCGCCCAGTGCATTCCCGTCAAAACCGTCAATTCTTACAGCGAACCGGTTCGGTTCGAGCAGACCAACGACAACAAGATCGAATTTGAACTCGTGCCGGACGACTGCATGACCGCAGTGAACGAGGATTTCTATAAGCAGAAGTTCGAGAATGCGGAAAAGGAAAGGTCCGAGGCCGATTCCGCAAAGTGGACCGCGCTGTCCGAAGTCCGGGAACTCAAGACCAAGTTGGAAAACATGGAAGCGATGCTGGCCAAGATCCATGCGTCCACAGGCGAGCCCCTTCCGGAAACCGAGGAAGTCGTCCAGGCCCTGGCCTCATGAAAGAAGAAATCACGATGAGTTTGCCCTGCGATATCCCGAAGATCAAAGGGCAACTCTTCATGATCCCGGCCCGGCCGCCCTGCACGGTGCAATTGAGCACGCCACAGGAGATCATGGCCGCCTGGCTCCCGGCGCTTTACCCCGGGCATCAGGTCATCAGCGGCAAAATTGTCTTCACGGGGGACTGAAATGCGAAAATGCTGGAATGTGATTAAGAAAGTCCTGACACAATTCCCACGCTGGTTCGGAATTTACTTGGGATTATGCGGACTTGTGTGCTTCCCCCTTTTTATTTTTGAGGAAGCACAACAACAGGTTGTCTTCAGTAGTTGGAACTCCAAAAGCGCCGGGGAATGGCGATTATTGAAAGGTACTATCCCCCTGCTTGAGAAGATCAACGCGACATCGAGTATGATCAACAAGTGCTTCGGATGGATCAACCCGATTGCCTACCTGTCTTACGACGCCTACAACCAGGCCGAGGTCGAACAAATCAAGAGCATCAAGGCCCTGATCTTCGCGAACGCGCCGGAGTTGTTTCATGGAGAGAAAATGGAATTCAGTTTCACCCCATCGGAAGTCGAAGCCGAAAACGGATATTTCAGACTCAAAAATGGAAATGTTTCAGTCCTGTCTCTTAATGAAACTATTCCACAGGTCGTAATGGGGAAAATCCAGGTTGTCGATGGGCAGATCACTGTGGATATGAGGAACAAACCATGAAGCTGGAAGAAATCAAGAAGACAATCGACGGCGTCTTGTCATGCCTGCCCGAGGACATCGAGTCCCTTAATTACAAGGGAACTTCCGAAACGACAGCATTAAGCGATGAACACATTCAATATCCCACGGGACGCCACAAGCTGGTCATAACCATCAGTTACAATAAAAGGTGAATCCATGAAGATACCGCTCAATATCATTGAAAGCTATGCCGATCTCCTGTCTTGGGCTGAACGGGCGAACATGTCCTGCACCACGGGTCAACGGGTCATTCTGCAGGATGAGTTTGCCCGCGTTGAGGTCAAGTTGATGGAAAAGCTGATCCTTCAGGCCATCGACAAGGACCATCGCCGCCTGATCCTCTTCGGCATCTACAAGATCCAGGGCGACACTTGGCTGGAAACCTACCTGCGGCTCTGGTCGAAGCAGATCGTCGCCAAGCAGGCCGCCAAGCAGGCCGACAAGGAAAATGAAGTGCTCGAGCAGGAATGGGAGAAGATAAACCGCGAACGCAATGCTGTCTGGACTCGCGAAGTTGCGCTCCAGGAACACCGCAAGCCGATTCACAAAAAGATCCGCAGCCTGCGGGACCGGATCCGGGATCTAGAAGCAGCGAACCTGCGTTCGAAGGAGAACGAGAAATACTGGCAGCACCAGGCGCAGATCGCCAACGGCTACGCTAACCAGTGGGAGAAGGACGCGACCAAATGGCAGAATTTCCAGGCCATGGTCAAGGAGGAACGCCATGTGCAATAAGCTGCATCCTGATTCACAACCCATTCCAGAATCAGGTATGGGATGGAAGATTTTTAAGTATGAAAAAGGCGAACTGCTTCCCATGACCTATGTTGAAGGTTTCGACATCCCATATCAAAAAAGCGATAGTAGGTGGATTAAGTGGCTTCCTAGGATATGGAACTCCAAGAGGGGAGATCTGGGGTTTTGTTTTCTCCTGTCAGGAAAAACGGCAGACAGCTTACTTGCACTATGGTCGAATCATCACGAGTCTTGCGTTATACGTGAGATTGAATACAAGAAGGGTCTTGGTCATCATCTCGAAGATCATATTATTTCAGATGAACCGTTCGACATCGCTCTGTGCCAGGAGTTCAGAATTGTGGAGGAGTAACCATCATGGAATATTACGTTTTAATCATCTGGGGCGACGTTGAACCGCAGCTCGGTGGTCCATTTGGCACAGAGGAGGAACGCGATGCCAATGCCACAGCCATTCGTTCCCTTAACGGCGATGAGCATGGTATCTTCAAGCTGGACAAGGACGGGCATGAACTAAGCGTAGACTCATATTCCGGAGGGTTTTTCGAAGAATAACCAATCATAACGATCAGTCAGAAGGAGGCAGCCCCATGACGATCAGCAAATACGCCACGCGCCTGGAGACACGGATGGTGCGTGATCATGATTTTCCCTACAACCGCGAAGTGCTGGATGGCACCACAGCCGTTCTCGATTTCGTCAAAGTCTTGCAGGACTCCGACATCGAGAAGATGATCGTGTTGCATCTCAATTCACAGAACCGCCTTAATTGTATCCAGATTTTTCCCGGCACGATCAACCAGGCCGTCGTTTATCCGCGGGAACTCATCAAGATCAGTCTGCTTTCTTCCTCCAACGCCATGATCCTGGTGCATAACCATCCGTCCGGCAACCTGAAACCATCCGACGCGGACATCCGGCTCACCACCATGATTCGCGAGGGTTGCAAGACCTTTGATATCCTGTTTCACGATCACCTGATCATCGAGCCGGGCGGCACGTTCTTTTCCTGGAGAGAGGAGGGGTTGATATGATCGCGCACGAAGAGGAATACAAAGGCTTCCAGATCAAAATTCATTACGACGAAGACAGCGAAAATCCGCGCGACTGGGATCATCTTGGAACGATGGTTTGCTGGCACCGTCGTCATAGTCTAGGCGATGAGCACCATTATGATTCGCCGGCCGACTTCAAGCGACGTCTTGCCATGCAACTTGATCCCACAGTAGAGGGGCGGATTGACTACTGGGAAGATGGCAGAGGGTGGGATCAGCTCTGGCGCCATCATCGGGACGATGGCTGTGTGGAAGCAGATCGGAAAGTCGCGAAGGTCATCCAGGACACGCTCGACAAACATTGCGTCATGCTAAAGGATGGCATCAATCACCATCTTCACGCCATCAAGCACATCACTAAAAAAGACATCGACCGCGCCCGGGAACTCCTGATCTCTGAGGTCAAGGAATACGATCAATATCTCACGGGCGATGTGTACGGCTATGTTGTCGAGGACGCCGACGGCGAGCATATCGACAGTTGTTGGGGATTTTACGGTCTGGACTATTGCATCGAAGAAGCAAAGTCGGCGATCGATTACCACATAAAGGAGGCGGCATGAGCCTCAAGGAATTGATCGTTGTCCTGTCTTTTGTCGTGATCTTGAGCTTCGCCCTGGGTTACGGTATCGGCAGCAACAAGACCGCAATGAAGCTGAAGCAGATTGCCGACGAGAACAGTATCGTCGAGCTGCAAAGCGTCGCGTACCGGATTGAACGGATCCCATGAAAGGAAATATATGAACAGACGTTTGATTGAAAAGATTCTTACCAAAAAGCATGAGGAGTTCTTGGCCTCGATCAAGGATGAGGAACTTCGCAAGCTGGTTGATCGGGATGCCATCATTACGGGTGGCTCCATCGTTTCGTTGCTGTTGGGCGAACCAGTTAATGATTATGATTATTATTTCCGGACCAAGATGACAGTGCTCAAGGTCGCCGAGTATTATATCAAGGAATTTCGGGAACTGAATCCGAAAATCGATGCCGTCCCCCTGGTGATTGATGAAGGCACCCGCATTAAGATTCGGATCAAATCAGCCGGCGTGGTTGCAGAAGAAGGCGCCGTTGCCAACGTGTTAAACGAAGAAGATGCCAGATCCACAGGCGAACCGCCTGTCCCGGAAAAGGAAGATACGAAACCGAGATACCGGCCTGTCTTTATTTCCGCGAACGCAATCTCTTTATCCAACAAGGTCCAACTGGTTGTTCGGTTCTATGGCGAACCCGAGGAAATTCACAAGAATTACGACTTTATCCATTGCTGCAATTACTGGACGGCCGACAATCACATATTGACGCTCAATCCACTCGCCCTGGAAAGCATCCTGACGAAGCAGTTGACCTACCAGGGGTCCCTGTACCCGCTGTGCTCCGTGATCCGAATGCGGAAATTCCTCAAACAGGGTTGGTATATCAATGCCGGCCAGATCCTCAAGATGTTGTTTCAGGCTTCTGAGCTTGATCTTAAAGATTTGAAGGTCCTGGAAGATCAGCTAACCGGCGTTGACGCAGCATATTTTTTCGAAGTCATTGATTATTGCAAGGAACGGCTGGCGAAGGAGCCTGACTTTAAAGTAACCGTGCCGTACTTGTGTGCAATTATCGACAAAATTTTCGGGTGAGGAGAACACCATGTCCAGATACGATTATATCGTCAGTAGGGAAGCGCCGGATTTTCCGTTTTACGCCATCATCATGATGGCCATGCGCAAGGCGGATGACGGCAATTTGCATATGCTCAAAGGGTGCTGGCCGGATGTCTGGGAAGAATTGCAGGCCCGCTACCATGCGCCGGGCGGGTTGCTCCCAGGAGAAGAGCCATGAACTGGACTGTTAAGCCGCTTAAAAATGGGAACTATGCCGTCGTCTTCCATGGATTGAATATCCTTAAAACCAATAAATATGGAGCTTGCAACAATGAGCAATGGGCAATATTGGCCGCCGCTGCACCGAATCTGGTAGATGCCTGCAAAGCAGCGGTAGGTGCTCTGAACCAGATCCCGAACACAAAACTGACCGGCGAGACCAAAGATACATACACGGTATGCTCGATACTGGAGCAAGTCATAGCACAAGCAACGAGGAAGGGAATATAGTTATATTCTAAGAAACATAATAAAACTTACAATCACAAGGAGGCAGCACTTATGGATGCAATTTTGACAAAGGTAACAAGTTTGAAAGACAACCAGATCCGCTTGACGATCGACATGAACCGGGACGACCTGACTGTTGATATCCTCGATTATGTGGACAAGTTCCTCGATGTCCGGATCCCCGACGAAAAGGAGGTCCGTTGATGGAGCAGACTACCATGCCGCAGGCATCCCTGACCTACGTGCCGGTCAAGAAGATCGTGCCCAACGTCCTAAATCCCCGCAAGGACATGGGCGATATCGCCGGGCTGCGGGACTCCATCGTGCAGCACGGTCTGATTGTTCCGCTGGTTGTCCGTCAGTATCAGGGCAACGGCAAGTTCGAGCTGGTTGCCGGTGAGCGCCGGTTCACCGCCATCCAGGACGCCATCACCCGCAAGGAATTGCCGAAGGACTACGAAGTTCCGATCATCCTGCGGGAGATCGATGACCAGGCCACCGCCCAGGTCATGCTGATCGAGAACCTGATGCGCAAAGACCTCACCGATTACGAGCAGGCCGCGTCGTTCCAGGAATACCTGGAAAAGTATGACGACCCGAAAGCCGTGAACGATCTGGCCGAGAAAACCGGCGTCAATATCCAGTACATCCGGCGCCGGGTGAAGGTCATGACGCTCCCGGAATCCGTCCTCGACCTGTGGAAGGCAGGCAAGATTCTCTATGGTCACTGCGAACAACTCATGCGGGTCGATGCAGATACGGCAATCGATCTTGCGAGACAAATTGTCAGCAATGGCGTAACGATCAGCAGGCTGAAAGAGGTCATCGAAAACCAGCAGGCCATCTTGAGCGATGCACTCTTCGACAAGAAGGCTGCCGGCTGCAATACCTGTCAGTTCAGCACGAAGATCCAGAAGGCCCTCTTCGGCGACGACATGAAGGCCGAGAAAGTCATGTGCACCAAATCGCAGTGCTATTTCGACAACCAGATCAAGTTCATCGAAGAGAACTGGGATCACCTGCCTGCGGTCATGGAAAACAAGACCCGGGGCGTCCTGCTTCATGATGGCAACTGGTTTGCCGGAAAGAGCATCTACAATGAACCGCATGAACTCTGTCTGGCCTGCGACAAGTTCGTCACGGTCGTCGATAAGACGGCAAAAGTCCTGAGAAACAAGGCCTGCAACGGCCATGATGAATGCTTCCAGAAGATCTATCATCGGATCGGCACCAGCAGCGCGTCCACAGACACGCCCGAAGCGAAGCAGGCGAAGAAGACTGAAAATATCGGCAAGGATTTTTCTGAACGGTTCTTTCAGGAACACCTGACGGCAAAAATGGAAGGCAGGCCGTCCGATGATCTCTATAATCTGCGTGCCATGCTGATCGCCATGATTAAGACCAACGACAGCATTGTGAGCAAGGTGCTGGATGCCGGTGAAGACTGGCAGGCTCGCAACAATGCACTCACAACTCTCATTAACGACGTTTTGGACATGGACCGCGAAACAGTCCTGAGTTGGCTGGTCAAGATATCGGCAGCGATTATCATGAATCAAAGAACTTGCACCCTGGAGGAACGCAAGACCATCGCCGAGCTGTACGATCTGCGCCTGGACCGTGACTTCCTGATCACCGAGGATTACCTCAAGCAAACAAGGTCCAGCTCATCGCCATGAACGATAAATGGAACATCGTCAACCGGACAACGGAAGACATGCTGAAAATGAAGAAGTCGGACCTGATCCCGTTGTTCATGGAGAAGGACCTGTCCGGCTTCATTCCGGACGAGATCCTGGCGGTCGCGGCAGGCAAGCCGGAATCATTCGAAAGTGAGGAAGATGACAATGGTCAAGATGCATGAAATAGGAATTGATTCATGCTGTTCTGAGGGTGAAATTCAAGGCCCCGAGCGGAACACCCGGCGCGACGAGTTCAATCTCGCGTTCTATGGCGATTTTGTCAGGACCATCTGTAACATTCTCTACATTTTTGTTGCGATCTTCCTCGGGTTCATTAGTGCCATCTCGTATGGATTCGAGAAGGGTCTGGAGAATACCCTGAATTTGTATCGCGAGCACGTTTCAAGACATCCAAAGCCAATAAAGGATAGAACATGAAGGATCTGTCCAAGGTGTGGGACCGGGACGATCACCCGAGGCTCGTTACGGCGATTCGTGCGGTTTATAAAGCAAAAGATGAAGCGCCTTGCGAAAGATGTCAAACACCAACGGATCGCATTATCGATTATATAGGAAAACTCATGCGTGACTGCGGGTGCAAAGGAAAGGATCAAATAACAGCATAAATCGGGAGTATTTATATGAGGGGCAAGCGAATCAGCATGAATAAGGTGCCCGGCATGGGTCCCTCCAGGCAGCGGAGCCAGGGTATCATCACAACCATCTGCAAATGTTCGATGTGCGAGAAGCTGCACGAGGTTGAGATGGCGCCGCCACCGTCCGGCATCATGCCCAGGTTGTACTGTCCGAGTTGCAAGTATAACCGGCATCGGGCAATCGAGGAAGATCGGTTTGTGCATTAAGAAAAGTGGGTACTTAAAAACATTGCGGCGATCCGCAAGGATCTGGGGAACGGGAGCCAGTAATCTAAGTTCGTCCTCGATACTGCGTAGAAAATCGAAACGTGCGCCAGGAGCTGGTGCCGCAATACATTTTTAGGGAGGCACCATGAAACGCACCATCATCATTAAGACATCAAAAAGTAATCACGCTATGATGTATCACTTTAATGCGCTCGCCTGGATGATTAAGGCGGCCAGCACGGATGCGACCAGGGAAAACCTTTACCAGACCATCAGCGTCCAGGATGGCATCTGCTACGCCACGGACGGCCACCGGCTGCACATCTACAGCCAGGATGAAGAACTCCCCGTTGATGCCTACTTGATGGATGGTCTTTATGAAATCAAGGCGGTCAGCAAGAAGCAGATTATCCTGATCGAGAAAGACACGGATGCTGATTTCCCGGATGTAACTCCATTATTGAGTTATCGTCATTTGAACGGCATCCCACCGCTGACATGGGATGCACGTGATGACAAGGATCAGAATTATGGTTTTTTCCTGCACCATCTTCTTGGTCGGGTTCGGTGGGCTTTCAATGAAAGATACTTGCGGGAAGCCTACATGTCCGAGGAAACAATGTATTTTGAACAGGGATTACGTAGTGCTTATTATGGCACAAGACCCATCATTTTCGGCAATGAGCGGAGGCTGGCAGTAATCCAGCCGCTGAACCCATAAGCATTATAATAAAACTTATAATCATAAGGAGGCAGCCCTATGAGATTGGAAGAAGTCACTCAGAACCTACCCAACATGAGCCTGGACGATCTCCACGCCCTGAACAAGGCGGTCATAAACGAGTTGCGGGACAAGATGTCCCTGCGCAACGCCACCGTCGCCAAGACCTTCTCCATCGGCGACACCGTATCCTGGCACAACAAGAACTCCGGCAACACGCTCCAGGGCAAGATCGTCCGGTGCAACCAGAAATCCGCGACGGTCATGGTCGGCACGAACCAGCGATGGAGCGTGCCCTGGTCGTTGCTGACGAAGATGTCGAGTTAGGGGAGGTTGAATAAAATGGGTCTTGATGTAAGTTTAACGCAAATGCAACCCACTGTCGTCTTTTCGGGAAACATCACACACAACCTGACCGACATGGCCAGGGCTGCAAGGCTATATGTACCCTTGTGGCATCCGGACCAAATCGACATTGTCCATGCGAGCGACCTGGTCGATTACCTGGAGACTGGGATTGCAGTAATGAAGAATGACCCAGAGCGATTCAGGAAGTTCGATTCTCCGAACGGATGGGGTGTCTATGTGGACTTTATTCGTTTCTGCGAGGAATATCTGGCCGCTTGCAAAGCAAATCCGGACGCAGAGATAACTGCGGATCGTTAAACGAAAGGAAAAAATAAAATGGGAATGGCAACGTATTACACAAAGATCTGGTACTCAAGCAAGGAAGCGGCAGATAAGGCCCTGGATACCTTCATTATCCCCTTATTCAAGGAAGGATGTGAAGCGGGAGATTGGTGGCAGAGGCATCGCAATATGGAAAACGGGGCGAAGTTCTGGAACCAGTTCGCCACACGGTTCCCCCTGACTATGAACTATATCCGGTCTTTCGATCTTCAAATTACGGATCACAACAATGGCTTGGCCGGCAAGTTGGATTTCTGCAACACCCCCGACGATATTGAGGATTTCTGGGCCGATAATACCGGAGAAATAAGATATGCCGCTTATGTCTGGCACTATGCAGACTGGGATCCGATGCTTTTCTATATCCAGGAGAAGACCTGGGCCGAAGATTTCGCCTGGCTGTCGGATGAATACATGGACCCATTTGAATGTTTGCAGAGAAACTAAGGAGAAAATAAAGAATGATCAAGTGTGAAATCATGGAAGAAGCCGGGTACAATCCTGCGATTTTCGGGGTATCGTTATCGAAAGAGCAAACCGTAGACCGAGCGAAGGTCGTGGCGGTCAACCTTGCGCCGCATGACGGCGGACACAACAAGTTCCTGGAACATATCGATGTCTGGGTCAAGGTAAAAGCTCCCAGGAACTGGTGGAGTCAGGCCGACACGTACCGAATGACATCCAAGCTATCCGGTTCAACAATGCACAATGTCCATAAACGAAAATTCACGCAGGCAGATTTCAACTCCCGGCTGATTGATCGCTGGATCGAAGACCTGAATGCATTGCTTGACATATACAATAAGACAAAATCCAACGAAGACCTGGAAACCCTGAAGGACCACCTTCCGGAAGGTTATCTCCAGGAACGCGTGTGGAAACTGAACTACAGGAACATCAGGGACATCCTGATCAATCGGTCAAATCACCGGCTGCCCTCATGGCGCTTGTTCTGCGAGTTCCTGCGGGAGAACGTCGAGCACCCGGAGTTGTTGCCGGGAAAGATTTGAACCATTATCCCTCTTGACAAAACGCATTTTCCCGGGTTACTTAGTTTTAAAAGTAAACTTTGAAAGCTAAGTAACCTTGGGAGGGTGCATGAAAGTTGTCGCAGTCGCCAACCAGAAAGGCGGGACGGGCAAGACCACGGTGGCGTTCAACCTGGCGGTCGCCGCCATGCGGGATGGCCTGAAGACGCTGGTGGTGAACGCCGACCTCCAGCAGAGCATCATCGACGTGGCGCTGGCCCGGGCGAATAACGGGATCGCCCCGTCGTTGTCTGTCGCCAACATCATCTCCGACAAATTGCATCAGGAGATCCACAGCAAATACCCCGGTTATGACCTGGCGATTGTGGATACCGGGGGCCGGGATTCCCGGGCGTTCCGTTCAGCCATCGCCGCGGCGGACGTGCTGATCATCCCGCTCCTGCCCTCCGCGGTGGACATCTGGGCGTCACAGGGCACGATCAAGATCGCCCAGGACATCGCCAGCGTCCAGCCGGAACCCATGCAGACCTACTGCCTACTTAACCAGCAGGTGCGGAACACGGTGATCGGCAACGAGGTCGTGAGCGTCCTGGCCGACATCGGCGTGCCGACCCTGAAGACGATCCTGTATCACCGGACAGCCTACAAGCGGAGCCTGAGCGACGGGCGGTCGGTCATCGAGCACACTGACCGGCAAGCCACACGGGAAGTGGAATCACTGTGGGAGGAAATTTGCACATGGCTGTAAAACTGAAGGATCAGGCCAACCAGGCCAACCAGGACGCCCTGTTTGAAAAGATCAGCGCCGAGCCCCGGGAAAAGAAATCCAAGGCAGCGCCCGCGGGCACGAAGACGGTCCTGCTTTATCTGCCGGAAGACGTGCACGTGAATCTGAAGATGTTTGCGGCCGGCACCAGGCAGACCATCAACAGCTACATCATTGAAGCCCTCAAGGAATCCTTCAAGTAATGACCGAGGAGCTGAAAGGCGTCATCGCCCGGGTCCGATCCAAGAATGAAATGTGGACGCGGTCGAGGATATTGCGCAATCCGGACGGAAGGAAAGATTTTTGTATGACTCTAACGGCAACAAGGTCGGCAATTTCAAAGTTACAGGAGCGTAATTATGAAAAAAATATTCAGGCATAATGACTTTACAGCAGAATTCTCGGATGAAGGCACAGACCCCAATAATCGGTATTTTAGTTTCACGGGCAAAATCGATGGTGACAGTGGCGCTTGCGGTGACAAGATTGCAGAGATTTACCCACCGTTCCAGATCCTCGAAGACCTGCACCTGGCAAAACTTGACGGAACGCCGATGTATGCCCTGGAGCATGGGTTCTATTTCTTCGAGCAAAGTGGATGGAACATTGCAAAACTGGAAGATTACTGGCACGTAAAGCTAACCGATAACCAGAAAACAAGATGCCTTGAATCTGGTGTGAATGCTCATGGTGCTAATACGGGTGAACCAACAAAGTTGATGGTCGCCAAAGTCATGGAAGAAATTCGCCCACAATGGCAGGCTATGGCCAAAGCGGCATATCGACTCGTTAAGGCTACGCCGGAAGATCTCACTGAAATCAACGAGGATATTGACATCGAGGATTTCAACGAGCCAGACAAGGTGAGAGCGCTGGCTGATTTTCTCGATGTTCATTTCAGTATCATCGAGGAAGATGGAGATGATGAATACACGGCGGAAGGTACAAGATACCTGGTCCTGACCGACGAGGAAGCCGATGACGCCTGGGACAAGGAGCTTGATAATTATCTGGAAGAGATCATCTACCCAGAACTGCCGGATAATATACGCAATTATTTCGATGATAACAGATGGAAAGAGGACGCCAAGACCGACGGTCGTGGCCATTCGCTCGGCAGGTATGACGGTGAAGAACATAAAATAAAAGATCCAGAAAGCGGAGAGTTATTCTATGTTTATAGACAGTAGAAAATGGGAGTAAGGAGGAAAATGTCGATAATTTCGGATTGCCTGTTCGTTATCGTTCCTGAACTTTACAACCCGGATCGCGGCTACGAACTGGCGACGATCTGGCCGGGGGTCGCGGGCATGTACGGCACGAACTATTTCTGCGGCCATGACCTGGACCTTGCCATCGAGTACAGCAATGATCTGAATCTCGAACGGGGGCACACACCGGACTTCGCCGCCGATGTCCTGGAGAAAGTGTCCGGACTGAGCGAGGTTCATTTTTTCAACGCCTGACATAATTTTCATATCATAACAACTGCAATTAATTTCACTTTCGGCCCTATTGATTTCATCTGTTGTAAAATAATGTTTGACAATCCAACATAATTGGTCCTATTTTGTCGCCGCTCGACAAAATGAGGATTTTACCAGGAGGAGGCAGCCCAAATGGTTAAATTCGATTTCACTGACGGTGGTTTGGTCCGTATTTCAACCCACTACGATCAGCGGAGTCGTTGTATGGCTGTTCCGGGGGGCCGTTGGGTTCCCCGGAACAAATCATGGGAGTATCTTTTGACTCCCGCAACGGCATCGTGTATCTGCCAGGCGTTCAGCCGGGAACTCAACGAAGAAGACAAACAACGCTTAAAATCCCTCTCGGATCGTCTCATGATGGCTCAGGCCGTCAAGAACGACTGCACCGAGCTACAAGTACCCCTTACCAACTTCCCACCCTGGAAACACCAGCTCGTAAGCTACAACATGGTCCGGGAACTGTTTGCCCTCGACAACGGCTCCACAGACGGCGGTGGGGCATTGCTGGCATTGGATATGGGTGCTGGCAAAACGAAGATAAGCGTCGATCTGATCTGCAACTTTCCAGAAAAATTCCAGAAAGTCCTGGTCGTCTGCCCGGCGTCGGTGATCGAAGTTTGGACCGGCAACAAGGACCGCAAGGGCCAGTTTGAGATCCACGCCGTGCCCGAAGCCTACAAGCGGCTCCTGATCACGGCGGTCAACGGCAAGGGCAACTCCACCGAGAAGAAGACAAAAAACGCGGAGCTGCATCGTCAGGCCGCCGCCCATCAGAAAAAACAGTTCATCGCCGTCGTCAATTACGAGACCGCCTGGCGGGAGCCGTTCGCAACCTGGGCCAGGGATGTTCGGTTCGATCTGGTGGTCGCTGACGAGGTGCATCGAACCAAGAGTCCAGGTGGACGTTCTTCAAAGTTTTTTGCACAGTTAGCGAAAACGGCAAGGTACCGTCTGGGCCTTAGTGGGACCCCCCTTGCCCATTCCCCTTTGGATATCTATGGCCAGTATCGCTTCCTCGACCCCGGCATCTTCGGCACCAACTATGTAAAGTTCCGCAGCGACTATGCCGTCCTGGGCGGGTTTGAAGGGCGCCAGGTCGTCAGTTACCGGAACCACGAAGATCTGCACGACAAGATGTTCCTGATCGCGCACCGCGTCATGTCCAGGGATGTTTTTGATCTGCCGGTATTCCAATCCGAAATCCGGACCTGCACACTGAGCAGCACCGAGCAGAAGGTCTATAACGAGATGGACCAGGACATGTGCACTCAGATCAACGATGGCCTGGTGTCGGCGGCAAACGCCCTGACGAAACTGCTTCGCCTCCAGGAGATCACGTCCGGTTATCTGGACGGCCAGCCGGTGGGAGACTCAAAGAAGAAGCTCCTGGCCGACACCATGGAAGACTTCGACCAGAAGGAACCCCTGGTGGTTTGCGCCCGGTTCACGAATGATCTGAGGGCCGTCCGCGAGGTTGCGGAGAGTCAGGGACGAAGATACGCCGAACTCTCGGGCCATGCCAACGATCTGTCACAGTGGCAGATCGGCAACTCCGACGTTCTGGGCGTTCAGATCAAGTCAGGCCGGGAAGGGGTGGACTTTACCCGTGCCCGGTACAATATCCTCTATTCCCTGGGATTCAGTTTGGGTGATTATGAGCAGTTCTTGAAGCGCTCAGATCGTCCCGGCCAGACCCGCGAGGGGATGTTTATTCACCTCTTGGCCACCGATACCGTGGATTTCAAGGTCATGAAGGCCCTGGAGGAACATCGGGAAGTCATCGACTCAGTCCTGACACAATACAAGGAATTGATTTAACTCTGTTTTATTTTTGTGATTTTACCTCTTGACTTTGTTGCGGGTTCGAAGATATGTAAACAACAACAACAAACAGGGGGTGAGATCATGAGTTTTACATATCGTGAAGTGGAGCAGAAATGGCTCCAGCTCAACCCTATCAGGCAGCATAGGGTCAAAGAGGGGTGGCGCCTGAAAGACGTCGCCGCGGCTCTGGACGTCGGGTATCATACGATTTACCGGTGGGAAAACGGCATGTCGATGCCCGGCAAGGAGCAAACCCAAAAACTTGCAGAGCTCATGAAGAACAAAAAACTTGCAGAAGAATTGCAGGAGTGGAAGTTGCAGCGACCGCTCCTGGGGAAGTAACTCACAAAAAAATAGAGAGAGGAGAGAGAGCTATGGATCAGGCAGCGGTCCAGACTGTTTCGTCGTCCGATGTTGGAGGCATGCTTGCAGAATGCATCGAACTGGACAAGCAGAAAAAACAAATCAAGAAGGACCTTGACGGCATCGAGGAAAAGCTCGGCGCCGTCAAGGAACGCATCAAGGACGCCTATATCGAGATGGGCGTTTCCTCCATGAAGTCCGGCAAAAAGAACGTCTACCTTTTTAAGCAGTTATGGGCAGGGGTGGATGCCGACATTCCGAGAGAGCAACTTGCAGAGGCCCTGATCGGAATGGCCATGGAAGACTTCATCGCCTGCAACACCCAGAAACTATCCAGCTACGTCCGCGAGTTCGCCAAGGACCATCCTGAATTTCTCAATTCGGACGGCGAGATCGTCGCGGATCCCGAAGAAATCATCGCGGCATTACCGGAACCCCTGAACAAGATGATCCGGGTTTCGGAGAAAATTGACATCCGGATTCGGAATTAACAAGTCATGTCTATTGCGTGACATGTGGATTGAAACGGAATTAACCAAACATACCATGAGGAGGCAGCCCTATGGCAGCAAAAGCAGCAGGAGCGGCAGTGCCGGCAGTGACCGGTGGCGGCAACGGCGCCAATCTTCCCATCGCAACGATGGATGACCTGGCAAACTATGAATTTATCAACGACAACGCCCTGGATATTATCAGGGAGAACCTGGGCGGCCAGGAATTATCGCCCTCGGATTTTGAACGCATCACATTCCCGGCAGGGGGCGCTCAGTCGTGGGAACTGGCCGGTCTGGACGGCGAACCCGAGACCGTAAAGACTATCGATGGCGTTGTTCTGATGTACAAGACCAGCCGGGCCTACTGGGAAAACGAATTCACCGGCGCAGGCTCGCCCCCGGATTGCCGGTCGAATGACCTCCAGTTCGGCCAGGGGAACCCAGGCGGTTCATGCGCCACATGCCCTTACAGCCAGTGGGAATCCGATTCCAAGGGCGGCGGGGGGCAGGCGTGCAAGCTGAATGGCGCCCTGTTTGTCATGAAGCCGGGTGAACTTCTGCCGGTCATCGTGCCCGTGCCTGTGGCCTCGGTCAAGATCGTCAAGGCCTTTTTCCTGAATCTCGTCTCCAAGAAAAAACTCAAGTACACCGATGTCATTTTGAGCATCGGCCTCAAAGCCACGCAGAACAAGAAGGGGATCAAGTATTCCGAACTGAACCCCAAGCTGATTGCCGTTCTGCCTGATCTGGCCAAACAGCAGATCGGGAAGTATATCGGCAAGTTCGGTGGCGCCATGCACGCCGCTTCCATCGCTCGCGAAGACATACCTGACGCAGAGTAAAATTGTCTTTTAATTGAGCAGGGAAGGAAGGGGCGTGCATGCATTGGCGCTTCTTCCTCCTTGACTTTCTGTCTGCGTATCGCGAGGTCTCAAAATGGAAGCGGAACTGTTTTTCAACACGTTGTATCACGACAAACCGGCCACCGATCACATCCTGATCTGGGAAATGACCAGAAAGCCCAGGGAACAAAAACTCTCTTTCTGGTTCAACAATGTATCGGACGCCATCAATCACTTCCATAAGCAGGGGGCCAACCAGGACACCTATGTCGGCTGTGGAACCGCCGCGATGGCCATGTCTTCTTTTCAGCGGTGCAAGAAGGAAGACATTTCCGGCATCTCAGCAGCCTGGCTCGATGTCGATATCCTCAATCCCGTCCACTCCAAACCCAATCTCCCCGAAACTCCCGAAAAAGCAATGGAAATCATTTCCGGCTTTCCCTTGGCCCCGACGATGATTGTCCACAGTGGACACGGCTACCAGTTTTGGTGGGTCTTCAAGAATTTCATCCATTTTCGCGATGCACATGAACGCCAGGAAGCCTCCACCCTGATCGACCAGTTCACCTGGACAATGCGGGACAAGGCCCGGAGCATGGGTTATGACATCGACCGAACCCACGACCTCTCCCGGGTCATGAGGATCCCGGGCGGCCTGAACCACAAGGACGACCCGCCGCTTCCGGTGCGCCTGGAGCAGTGCGGTCAGAACTACTACACCCCAGTAGAGTTCCGGGATGCATTGAAGAGTTACCGTTTGTCCCTGGGGGAGATCGCAACTCCATACGAAGAGGCACGCAAAACCACCCCCACGGCTTCACAGGTGGTCCGTGGCGAGCATTTCACCCTCAACCCCATGGCGGAACCCCCGCAGGACAAGTTCGAAGCCCTGGTCGAATTTGAGCCGAAGTTCCTCGCGTCCTGGAAGCGGCAGCGGAAAGACTTCAAGTCGGGCGACGAGTCGGCATCGGTCTATGATCTGTCGCTGGCGAGCTTTGCGTTCGGGGCGGAGTGGGAACCACAGGAGGTCGTCGATCTCCTGATCGCGTTCCGCAGGACCAACGGACTGAAGGAAAAGCTCGTCGAATCCTACTACAAACGCACACTGGCCGCAGCCTCGAATGCCATGGACAAGGTGCAGGCGTTCGAGGATCTGAAGGATTTCGTCGAAGACGACAATGACCTGCCCGACCCCGCCCTTTCTCCGGAAGAAAACGCCGTCAAGCGGCAGGAGAAGATCAATGCGGCCAAGGTGGCGACCGCCAAGCTCCTGAAGGTCAAGGTCCGGCGCGTCGTGAAGTTCGACATCAACCCCGCTGAATACAAGCTGGAACTGGACAACACCTACATTCATCTGGGTGCGGTCCAGAACCTCATCGAGCAGAACCTCTTCCGGCGCAAGCTCGCCGACGCCACCGGCGTTTATCTGTCACCCATGAAGGCCGATAAATGGAATATCGTCGCAAACGCGCTCCTGGCTCTCTGCGAGACGGTCTCCGTGGGCGATGACACCAGCGCCAAGGGTCAGGTTCGGTTCTGGTTGACGAACTTCCTGGAGCTGTTTGAGCCGCTGTATGACCAGGAAGAGGGGCTGGCAAACCGGCGCCCCTATTATTACGGGAACTCGCTTTACTTCTTCGGGCCGGATCTCCGGAATTACATCGCCATGTACTGGAAGGAACTGCTGAACCCGAAGGCGATGGGCATCATGCTCAAGGAATACGGTGCCACCCCGGAAACGAAAAACATCAAGGTGAACGGAAAGTACAACACCAAATCCGTCTGGCGGCTCCGGATCGCCGACGACAAGGTTGCGCAGCAATTCTGCAACTACGAATTGCTCAAACATGCCACCGAACTGGTCATGGAGAGCCAAAATGAGAAAAAAGGGGCTCCTGAAGGTGATCTAAGTCCATGATATTATTTCATAATAGTCTATAATAGTCATAATCTCCGATCACTATTATGGTATATGCTTAATAATTTCAATAGGTTGGAGGCAAAAAAGCGGGTCATAATAGCCATAATAGTCAAAATCGCGAATTTTTTTTGTTTTTTTGAGGCCGAAAACGACCCCCCTATAAGGGATATATTTTTGATGTATCCACAGGAGAATTAATGAAACAAAAAAAATATCTTCAATATGACTATTATGACCATTAACTTAACAAGAACAAGTACATAGACAAGCTAATCGTAATTATTATGACTATTATCACTATTATGATTTAGCCGGACGAGGGACTCTCCACAGGAGAGAAAGACTGTACAAATAAAACATTTTTTTGAGTCCTTATAGAGAGGTTGTATGTTGAAAGAAAACCCTAGTTATTTCAAGGCTGTGGAGATAGAACGGGACGTACAGAAACAGATGGACATGGCGGCGGGGAAGGCATCAAAGGCCGACAAGGGGAAACAACGATGGTTTTCGACCCCGTTGGTGGTCCTGGAACCGCTGGCCGATGCGTTCAAGGCTGGCGAGCAAAAGTATGCTGCGTTCAATTGCCTGAACCCGTTCGACGATCCGAACTCACGCTTCTATGACGGCACCCTGCGGCACCTGAGAGCCTGTCAGCTCGACCCCCTGGCCATCGATCAGGAGATCAAGGAGAAGTACGGCATCGAGGTCTACCATGCCGCCCAGGTGGCATTTAACTCGCTCCTTCGGCTCCACCATTGCCGGATGGAACAGGGCGATGAGCAGAAGGACCTGTCCTTGTTCGAGGCCGTCTACGCGAAGACCGCAACCGCCTCCACTGGTCAGTACGAACCACGGACCACCCCCAGAGAGAAGAGATGGCCGCTCGCCTGGGCGTTTCTTGCGGGCGCGCTCCTGTGGATAGGTGCATTCGAGATTATCGGTGTCATCAGAAAGATCTGGTGGCCTTGATGATGCCAGAACCCAAGATTGAACTGGTTTCGGAACGTACCCTCAGGGCCAAGGCCAACCTCAATGTCGATTGGGTCAAAGGGGACACCCTGATCAAGGCAGGGGTGAATCGCTTTGAGATTGCCGCCGAGCTGAAATGCAACGTGTCGGTCGTCGATGTCAGGAAAGCGAAACTCCGGAATGCCGTTCTCGCCGGCAAGATCGAACCCTTCAAGGCAGGAGGCTACCTGGACTTCGACCGGGGCACCAAGTCCGTTTGGGTCAAGTGGATGAAGTTCCAGGAACCTTATTTCCGGAGCCTCTTCCCAAAAGGGACACCGGAAGAAGCCTGGGAAAAAATGCAGGCAAAAGGACTGGTGGATTAAATGAGAATATCCGTTGACAGGGAAATAAAAATCAGAAAGGTGGTGATGTTAAGTGTCTGGAATGACTAATGAATTCAGAATCTTTGGTCCTCCAGGCACTTGACTGGAAAGACGACTTATATCGCCCGGCAAATCGAGAAGGCTGCCGAGAAGCACGGTCCGGAGAATGTCGTGGTCGCCAGCTTCACTAAGGCCGCCGCGACGGAGCTGAACCGTCGCAAGCTGCCAATCCCCCGGGAGAATATCGGCACGCTCCATGCGCTCTGCTACCGGGCCATGGGGTCGCCGGAGATCGCGGAGGCGCACGCCGCGGACTTCAATGCGGAGTATCCACAGTACGCCATCACCGTCACGGGCATGGGCAAAATGGATGAGATGGCGGCGGACGCGGTCTTTGCCACGGACGGCGACAAGTACCTGAATGCCTACAATCTGGTCCGCGCCCGGTGCCAGCCGCTCGAACTCATGAACCGGAACCTGAAAAACTGGGTGCGAAAATGGGAAAGCTGGAAGATGGCCACCGGCTATATCGATTTCACCGACATGATCGGTTTTACCATGCAGGACAAAAAACCCCTGCCGGGAAGTCCCAAGGTGGGCTTCATAGACGAGGCGCAGGACCTGAACCGCCTGGAGTTCAATTTGGTGCGTCACTGGGCTAAGTATATGGAACAAATGGTAATCTCAGGTGACGAGGACCAAACTATTTATGATTTCAGCGGGGCGAATCCGGAGGCCTTTTTAAACCCGCCCGTTGCCCCGGACCACAAACGCGTGCTCCGTCAGTCCTGGCGGCTGCCTCGCAAGGTCCATGAGTACAGTCAGAAATGGATCAAGCAGATCAAGAACCGGGAGCCAAAGGAATTCAACCCCAGGGACGAGGAAGGGGCGATCCTGAACCTCAAGGCGACCTACAAGACGCCGAACGCCGCCATAGAGCTGGCCGACCGCTACGCCCGCGACGGCAAGACAGTCATGCTCCTGACCACCTGCGGCTTCATGCTGAATGCCATCAAGTCGCAGCTCCGGGCGGCGGGCCTGCCGTTCCACAATGAGTATCGAGCCTCCAGGGGTGATTGGAATCCGCTGGGCAGCTTCCATGGCAAGGCCACGGGGCGGGTCAGCACGCGGGAGCGGCTGCTTTGCTTCCTGAACGACATGACCGGCCGCGTCCCGAGCCACTACTGGTCGGTTGAGGATCTGCAGAAGTGGATCGAGCTGATCCGGATCCGGGGCGTCCTGAAGAAGGGGGCCAAGGAGCGGGTGCAGGCGGTCATCGAGCGTGTGCAGGCGGTCATCGAGGATGATGCGGGGATCATTACCGGCACGGACGCCGAGTTCTATGGTTCCATCTTTGAGGATTTCGCCCTGGAGAAGGCGCTGGCCCGCGACATCCCGTGGTTCAAGGAACAACTGCTCGCCGCCAAGCGCACGGCGGTCGAATATCCGCTCACCGTGTACCAGAAGCAGGGCCGCGAGGCTCTGGAAGAAAAACCGCGCATAACTGTAGGAACGGTTCATAGTGTAAAAGGCGGAGAATCGGAAATCGTTATTCTTTTCCCGGATCTGTCTCTCTCGGCCATGCAGGAGTACCAGAAAAACAAGGACTCGATCATTCGGACGTTCTATGTCGGGATGACGCGGGCAAAAGAGACGCTGGTACTCTGCCAGCCGAATTCGTCGATGAGCGTGAAGCTCTAAAAACTTGCAGGAGGAAAAATGCGTTTAAGTAATGCGGATGCAATACCGATAAACACTAAGAAAAAGACCGGGATACTGGAAAAGACGCGGCAGCGCAACATCGTCAAGTACCTGAATGCCGTGCCGGGCTGCATTGCGGAAGTCCGCACCCAGACCGGCTACGGCATCAAGGGCGGGGCCGACGTCCTGGGCTGCATCAATGGGCGGCACTTCGAGCTGGAAGTCAAGCAGCCGAAAAAGAAGTTGTCGGAACTCCAGGCAAAATGGTTGGAGGATTGGAAGGCCCGCGGCGCCATCACCGGTCGTGTGGAGGATGTCGCCACCACCCGCCAGGTCTTCCAGGAGCACGGCATCGCGATCTGATGGACCTCATCAAAGAAGACATGCTGCGTCAGGGCTACTGCCTGCGATGTTGCGCTTACTTTGGAGAGCGTCACGGGAAGAAATGCAACACCCTGGAGCCAGGGTGCCCCGTCCCGGAAGACCTGCGTTTAAAATGGAGCGAGACCGATGGAACCAGCACCCAAAAAAAGAAAGTACGTTAAGCAGGTTTTTGAGCCCCGGGACTGCGATGACCCAACTTGCAAGATCGAGTTTATACCGATCCGCAAGTGGCAGAAGTTCTGCTGCGATAATCATCGCGTCCGGACATGGATACGCAACAAAAAAGCGGGGGACAAGGCATGAGTGAGCCACAAACCAATTTCTATCAGGCCATCCGCGAACAGCAGACCGCCCTCGCCGCCATTGGGTGCGATCCGACCTGGGCTTTGTTTGAGAATACGTTCGGGTGGTTTCAGATCAGGAAGCGGTTATCGCCCAAGGAGCATGACCGGTATCATGAAACCTGGCTGGAGGTGTATCGTAAAAAAAGAAATCCCCAGCGGAAAACTTGCAGGTAAACCGCTGGGGATTATGGGATATTAAGGAGGCAGCCCCTAATATCCTACAATAACGTGCTCATGATGCTCTTTTCGACTCTAAGGTCTTTCCGGACATCCATCAGGACGGTGCTTTGCCCGACGTAGTGGAAACACCGGTTGTTGATCATCTTCATCCAGGGCCGACCCTGCGCCCGGCAGCGGTGCCAGTACCAGTCATCGCCGCAGAAGGTCTTCATTTCGCCGGGAATCGGCGGGATGGTGCGTGCCAGTGAGGCGCGGATCGTCCAGGCCCATCCTTCCCGTTTTTTCATGCCGCAGACCGATTCAGAACCTATCGGCAACGCATTCTTCAGGGCCTCCGGGCTGCGTAACGTCTCCGGACATAGGACGCCAGCCTCCGGATGCTTTGAAGCCAACCTGATCAATTTCTCAAAGAACAGATCTTCAACCAGAAGATCGTCGTTCAGGATCGAAATCAAATCACAATCTTTTTCAATGAGTTCTTTTATGCCGTAATTCCAGCTCGCATTGACACCCAGAGGAGAGGAGGGCCGGAAATGTTGCAAGTGCAAATGCGTTATTTGTAACTTAGTATCTTTTTTTGAATTGTCAATCATTATTATTTCGTCAGGACGAACGCTGTTTCTCTCAATACAGTTCAGCAACGGCCCGATGTACGTGTCCTGCACGAAGGGGATTACGACGCCGATTCTCATCATCAATCCTCCGCAGGCATAAGATCGAGCATGTCGTCCGGCAAAATGATCGCTTGCTCCTGGAGCCAGGCTGCGATGGTCTTCACCTGCTGCGCCTGGATGTGCTGCCGGTGCTTGATGCAGGCCTTTGACCCGACGACTGTGGAGTAGATCGCCTCCTTGACCGCATCTTTGCCCTTGATGTTCATGATGTACCGGTACGCCCAGGCCTCGCCGCCGTACATGTAGGTCGCGATACAGCGATTCCGATGAAAATCGTTATAATTCCACGAGTATGCCCTTGGGGAGGCGTAGTGATACAGGGGTTTTGCTGGGAAGATGTTTTTTGTCATACCCAGGACAGCCAGGGTAAAGTTGATATAGTTTTCGCCACCGCCATAGATCCCCATCTCCGTGGGCCAGCCATTGAGCTTGTCGTAAATCGCCCGGCTCATCATCATGCCACAGGTACTCATGGCGGGCACAGGATAGGGCATTGTTGCATTGCGATAGCGGGTAAAGGAGTAGTGGACCACCCCGCGTTCCGCGTCGGTTACGAGCTTGTATATGAGTTCGAGGCCGGGCCGTTCCAACATATAGGACAGGGGCATGTGGAGGGTGCCGTTCAGGGCTTCGTGCGCTTCTTTGTAGTAATTGAACATATTGATCAGCGATTCCTGGGACGGGACGCAATGTGAATCGCAGAACCACAGGAACTCGCCGTCCGAGGCGGCAACGCCGGTGTTTTTGGCGTTCCAATGGCTCAACTTTTGCTCATAAGTCAGGTATTTGAGCCAAGGGCGATACTGGTTTGCGAGCGAGGACAGGTACTCGCCGCCCCGGTCCCGCTTTTCTCCTTTCTGGTCGAGCTGGTACTGAAGTTCGTCGCAGTGGTTGTCGATCACGATAATCTCAAAATCACATTTGTCCCGCAGTTCGCAGTAGATCGCCTGCACCGTGAAGGCGCACTGGGGGTGCTCTTGGGCTTATTCAGGCGAAGGGAATAATCACGGATAATTTACCCGAGACAATTCCCTTCGCGCTGGCAAGCCCCCCTTCCAAAGATTTTTGAAGTATTTCTTTTTCCATTTTTCCATTGCTCCTTTAATCGATTTGATTGTTGTTGTTTCCATTCATTGCTTCTTTTTTCTCCGATACGACGTTTATTGGCAGCAATTGTTGCTTGGCGTCTTCTTTCCATTAAGATTGCGTATTCTTCCGGATGATCCAAATAATATTGTTTCATTCCGGCATATCCTTTCTTTGCTTGCTCCGGGGAAACCTTAACTGGACCAGTTGTTCGCCTAATGTTTTTCATCTCAGCAACGCGATGTTGTTTGTCTGTGAATTTTTGTAAATTAGAAATATCGTCGTTTTGGTAATTATGATCCACGTGGTGGATAATTTCTCCAGGTAGCACTGGATCTTCTGGATGATTTAAGTTCCATGTATAGTGTGATCTTGGGATTCGTTTTCCGTTTACGGTTATTTTGTATCGGCATTTCCTGTATCCTTTTGTTGGCATATCATACCTCCAGGTTTTTCTTTTGGTATAATACGCTTTGCTATATATAGCAAATGGAATTATTATTTTTTCGTTAATTTAACGAAATCAGTTTCTCGCAATTCCAGCATTCGCCCAAAAAAATAACTTCTTCTAATTTTGTGAATGCTAAAGACGCTGTTGCCGGTTAAGCCCTTTTGCTTTCAGTTCCAGCATAACTTGTTCCTTGGTCAGAATTCTTTGTTGTGGGTTTGGTGTATTCGAGGTCATATTACATTTCCTCCTCGAAGTATTTGAGAATCTGAACGGCGGTGCGCCGGGGGTTGTAGCCCTGCTTGAAGGACCGCGTTCCCGCCTTCCGGATCTTCTCCGCGTCCTTCGGGTGGTTGATTAGACTCTCCAGCCGCTCCGTCAGGTTGCCCAGATTGAAGGACAGGTAATTCTTACCGTCAACGAGGTCGGCGAACGGCAGCAACTTCACGTCCGCGATGCTTTCGTGCGCCAGGAGCAAAGCGCCGGACGCCAGGATCTCCAGGTGCGACAAGGTCGCCGTGCCCCACCCGGGGGCTGCGACGGCGATCTGGGCGCTTGCCAGGTGGCTGGCATAAACATCGAGGGACATCCGCCCGGTAAAAGGTTTGAATGGGGCGAGTCGGTCGAAGATCTGCCGGCGCAGGTCAGTGGCGTAGCCATCCAGCCGGGCGCAGTAAAGCAGGGGGATCTTCCGCTCCGCTTCCGGATGCAGGAAGGCTTCATTGATGCCGAAAGTGATCGGGATCCGGACATTCAACGTGCCACAGCCAGGCGTGACCTTGATTCGGGGAAAGGTTGGCATATTGAACCGCAAGAAGGCATCCTTAAGACCATCATCATGCGAATCAAACCAGAGGCATTCACCCCGGAAGTGGTTCATCTTTTCATCCGTCCGGGCGACCAGGTCTTTCCGGAACTTGCGGGGATGTGCCTCGTCCGGGAACGTATTGTAGATCAGGGCGTCGTAGCCGCGGTCATCAAGGGCCGGATAGTCGCCCAGCTTGATCTGGGTCACTTCCGCCTCGTCCGGCTTGATCTGGTCGAGGGCCTTCCGCAGATAGGCCGTGCCGATGCTGTTGTCGAGAACGCAGAGAATCTTCATGGTCTTACTCCTTCCTGGGTGTCGTCGAAGACCTCCCAATCCTTGTTTTTCCGGATGGCGTTGTTGATGTGTTGGGCTACGTCCAGGAGGAATATTCCTCCACCACTTTGTTTTGCCCATTCGACAAAGGCGGAAGTGTCTTTCGGGAAGCACGTTCCACCGAACCCCAGGTCGCCGTCATGGCCCGGCACTTCGTGGTGCGAGTTTCCGATCCGGCCGTCCGCAAGGAACATCTGCTTGACGTGATTGTAGCTGATCCCGATATTCTTGCAGGTCAGGTAAATCTCGTTCAGATAGGTGATCTTGAGGGCGAAGAAGCAGTTGCACATGTACTTGACAAACTCCGCCTCTTCCCAGGCGCAGAGATAGACGGGAGTGTGGGTGCTGATGGTGCGGTACAGCTCGGCGACGAGGTTGGTTGCCACCGAGTTCTCCCCGCCGATGATCACCCGGGCCGCGTTGATGAAGTCCAGCCGGGCCGACCTTGCGGTCAGGAATTCCGGGTTGGAGACGAAGGTGAACTGTGGATACGCCTCCTGTAGCGCCCGGTTCGTGCCGGGAAGGACCGTGCTCTTGATTACGATGATCTTACGGCCCCAATTGTTCTGCATGGCGAGTTCGTGCTGGATCGCCATGATCGCGTCGTGGATGAACGACATCTCCGGCAATCCATCCGATTTGCGCATGGGGGTGGGCAGGCAGAGAAAGATAATATCCTGTCCACAGACGGCACTGAGAGTGTCGAAACCATCCTTGTGCTTGTCGTAAATCTTAACGTCCGCCTTCAAGGCGAACCCAGCGGCGACCGCCGAACCGACGAATCCACAGCCAATAACGCCTACTTTGATTTTATTCATTCTTTTCCTCCTTGTTCGAACATGAAGATTACTTCGGTACGCCTGCATTCTGGCCGTTGTACCGATTTACAATTCAATCGATGCATAATTTCGGTGATCACTTCGCTAACAATCTTTTCCGACTCCGCTGTAATCTTTCGTTTTATTTCCTCTCTCGCATATGTGAGCATGCCATCTACAATATTGTCTTGTGTGCTCATGATACCTTCTCCCATGTTTTGAAAAACGCTTTGGATCCCGCCTTCTGGAATCCGTTGTCAATTTTCCATTGCAGACCGATGTCCTCGATCATCTTAGGCTGGTTCGGCTGGCCCCAGACGCCGTACTCCCACTTCAATACTTCATTGACCAGTGGCCCGTTGTCGCCGTGAAACTGCTTCTCCGGGTTGAGGTTCGTGTCGATCAGCGGTGCGCAGCGTTGCACGAAGTCGCCCCGCAACAAGGAAGGGTGCCCGGCGAACCCCGCCCCCTTGCGCCGGTCTTCCGGACACTCGAAATAGTATCCATTCCAGGGGAACTGAATGTTCCAGTTCTTCATGGAGTCCTCTGTGGAGCGGAAGAAGGGCAGGCGCAGGGAGGCCAGTTTCGGGTGCGCCTCCATCATCTGGATCATGGCGTCGATCTCCACAGGGGCACACAACTCCCAGTCGTCCTCCAGGTGAAAGACCCAGGGGGCGGCGGCCCATTTCCAACACCACTTGAAGGCGTGCGGGAATGAGGCAGTCATCGGCATGCCGATTACGTAATGCGGGAAATAAGCGGAGATAATGTCGCAGAGTTCCCAGGACGCGATCTTCTCGCCGACCGGATCGACGTTGATAATCAGGCGGCAACGGTCGGCGACCGTTGCGAAGCAGTTCCGGAAGAACGAACTCAGGGTCCGCTTCAGGATCTCCGGGCGGCGCACCGCGGTCATGGTAATGTCCAGCAGGACCTCAGAGGACGATGTTGTGTCGATAGAAGACAAGATTCTTTTGGATAGCCTGGGTCCATCGGTTGGGGTATGCATGAAGTCTCTCCTTGAGTTGTTTTTCGATAGCGGGCACGCGGACATAATCGTGGAAGTCGAACAGTTTCTCCCAGTATTCCGGGGGCTGGAGGTTGACGTGCGAGTGGCCCTTCTGGCCGGGGCCGGCGATGGTCAGTAGCAGGTTGTCGGACAGGTTAACCAGGTTGCCGACATAGTTCTCGGCGTAGTCCGGCTCGACGTGTTCCGCGACCTCGATGCTCATTGCTAGATCGTAGCGCCGGTTGATGGGCAGGACGTGCCGCAGGTCGCCATAGAACATGCGTTCGGGCGGACAAACGACATAGGGCATGACGGCGGTGGATCCCTCCAGCCCGTAGGCGTCGATCTTGTGCTTGCAGAACCACTGGACGAAATCGCCGATGGCACAGCCGACATCGATCAGGCTGCGGGGATGGGACAAGGGGGCGATCTGTTTCAGGACGTCCAGCACCGGGGGGCAGAACATCGAGGCCCGCCAGAGGAGGCTGTCCCGCTTCCGGAAAAACCGGTCGCCGTAGGTGTCTTCGAGCTTAGGCAAGGAATTCATTGAGATTTCCCTCCTTGTTGTTGACCCAGGAAAGATGGTGATCACTGCGGCGGCGCACGATGGACAGGCCCGCCCAGGGGCCGGGCAGGGTGCAGATCTCCAGGGTGGTGAGATTATGGATGTAATCAGCCGCTTTCCAGGCGTCATTGCAGTAACCGGGCTCCAGTAGTTCCGGCAGGACTGGGTGGGTATCGTGCAGCAGGACCAGACCGGTTCCGGGTCTGACGTAAGGCAGGAAAGTAAAGAAGTCTTCAAGCACCGACTCCCGAGAATGGCCCGCGTCGATGAACAGCAGGTCGATGAATGGCTCCCGGCCTTCGAGTGTCTTCGCGTACTCCAGGGTGGTGCTGTGGATCTTGGTCAGGTTGGCGATGTTTACTGGAATGGGGTTGATGTCCACCCCGATCACTTGCTCGACGTAGGGGGCCATCTGCGTAACCATGTAACCCCGCTTGACGCCCAACTCCACGTAAATTGTCGGCTTGTAGAGTTTTGCCAGCTCGATCATCAGGCCGGCAAACTCCGTGTTACGGTATTCGGCAGGTGTTTTCATCGTTTTCTATTCCCATATTTGAGGTATTTGAGAAGGTGGTCGCCAGGAGGCGCCAGGATGTCGTCGATGCGTTCCAGGATCGTGTCGATAGGCCAGTTCCACCACTTGATCCGCCGAAGGGCGTCGATCCATTCATCCGGAAAGCGGTACCGCCTGTGGACAGCCGGGTTCCCGGCAACAATGGAATACGGCTCGACATCCTTTGTGACGACGGACCGGGCCGCAACGACCGCACCATCGCCGATAACGACGCCGGACAGGATGGTGGCGTCCTCTCCGATCCAGACGTCGTTCCCGATCAGGACCGGTCCTTTAGAGGCCGGATGTCCGGGGATGCGTTGCGCTTCCTTGAAGATGGCGGAGAAGGGATAGGTGGTGGCCCAATCGGGCCGATGATCGGCGGCGATGATCTTAACGCCTCCAGTAATCGAGGTAAAACTGCCGATTTCAAAATCGACAGCTCCGATAAGGGTAGGGTGGCCATAGGTGAAATCTCCGATCTTTTTATCTCTGAAAATCGTCTTGGTCATGACGGGATTATTTAAGGCTGGCATGTAACCTCCTGTTTTTTGATGAGTGAATCGAACCATTCCTGGCGCTTCGCGTGAGGCGTTTTGAGGATTTGCTCAAAGAGGGCGGCGAACTGTGGATAGATCACGTCAATGCCATTCTTAGCATGATAAGTATCATAAGTAAGCTGATGAAACTTATTATTCATAGTGATTGCCGTCAGGGCCTGGTGGATCTGGCTTGCCGACAGCGCCGGGTCATCCGGATCGATGTGGAAGGAGAAGAAGTTGCTTCTCGCCCGCATGAACGGGGCATGGAATTGTTCCATGGCCAGCATCACCGGGGTTCCACAGGACATCGCTTCGAGGGGGCCGCGATCGTTCTGGCCGCCACCGCCGCAATGGACAAAGAGCTTGGATTGGCAGTAGAGGTGATGCAGTTCCTGGCGGGGGATCATGCCGGGAGTCAGGACGTCCAGCTTGTGGCGTTCGACCAGAAGGTGAATGGCCGACGTGCCAACGCCGCGTTTGAGACCGCCCGGCAGGACGCATTTGAGATTGACGCCGTACTTTTCCCGGTACTCCATCAGGATCGGGAGGATCTTGTATTGCCCCTTCTTGTCGTGCACATGGCTGGCGCCGACCATGAGGTCGTAGGTGCACCGCTCGCCGGTCGGGAAAAAGAGGTCCGGGCGGATCGGCTTGTTGATCGGAAAATAGAACCGGCCATACTGGTCCTGGCTGCATTCTTCGATCAGGTCGTCCAGCACGATGTCCCAGAACGTCCAGGCCCCCCGGTTCGATGCCGCCCGGTAAAACAGGAGCCAGCGTCCCGCGTCGTGCCACTCCTGTAGGAACATGAACCAGGACCGCCAGCCGCCTCTCGCCCACAGAATGTCGTCAGTCCGCATGTGAGGTTTGAGTTCATTGACGTGCGGCACGACGAGGATCCGGATGCCGCTGGGCAGGATGCGTGAGCCGGGGGACCGGTTCGATTCGATCACCACCAGGATCTCGTCGAAGACCTTGCGATCGAGCAGCCGCTCGAAGAGATAGCAGAACCCTTCATCCGGGAAATGGTTGGCGAAGGCGTTCTGTGTCGGGGTACTTTCGCTCCATTTCGGGATGCTGCCGGGGTCCGCGGCGCCATCAGAGCAATAGAGGTAAACGAGACGGTTGCTCATGGTTTACCTCCATTCTGATCTTGCGGACCGGTGCAAGTCTGGAAGTGCGAGACATATTGCCCGTCGATTTCGTCAAATGGAATCAACTGGCCATCGCTCGACCCCAAGATGGTGATGGGTTTCTTGCAGACATTACAGGTCGATAGAAAAATATTGTGACCGCATTTTTTACATCGCGTCATACGTACAACCTCGTTTCCGCCATGATCGGGGCGTAATACTTGGCGTAAAGCGAGTCGTAATTGTATTTCTTCCGCATGAAGCTCCGCGTCAGGAGGCTGTCGTTTTCCTGCATGCGACCCAGGATACACAGGGCGATGGCCTTGAAGTATTCATCGCCCTGATCGTTGTTGTGAGCATTGGTGTAGGAACCGAAATCAAAGAACAGGGTGTTGTAACCGGACACCTCCATCTGCATCTGGAGCGAACGGTTCAGGACGCACAGGGCGCCGGATGCCAGTGAGACTTCGGGAAGCACCAGGCCGAAAGTTTCCTCTCTTGTCGGAAAAACGAAGAGGTTGGACATCATCATCAACTGCGTCAGGATCTTGGACGGGACGCCGACTTTGTACTTGTCGCCTGGGATGGTGGAGGAAAAGATCAGATCCTTGTACGGGACAAGCCCGTGCTTGGCCCCGAGCACATAATATTCCTTGATATTTGCGTAGTGCTTGGCGGTCGTTGCCCACTGGTTGGCGATGAAGAGGCAGACGGAATGGCCCAGGGATTTAATGTAGCCGAAAATCTTGATCACCTCCGCGACGCGCTTGGCGTCGAAGCGGTCGGAGCTGGCCGGGTAGATCTGCACGATATCGGCCTGCATCAGCTCCGGATAGTGATCGATGATCTCGCAGGTCTCTTCCGCGAAGTCGAACATGACCCGCAGGTCCTTGATGTGGGGGATGACGCGGATATTGGCGGTGGTGGTCCGGTAGTTTTCCGCAACCCGCACACTGTCCGTCACGTTGGGGTAGACGATCTTGTGCCCGGGTCCGTAGGCGGCCATGTCCCACCAGTCCGAGAACCGGGTCGGGATACTGTGGACCCAGTGCAGCCAGTTGACGCCGGGAAGCTGGTCCTGAATGCGCTGAATGCCGAGGGCGTAGGGGAGATTCCATCCAGTGAACACCAGATCGTGAGTGAAGACCGTGTCGATTTTGTATTCCTTGAATGTCTCGATCAGGACGTTCCGTGTCCGGTCGGCAATGGCGTCGTGATCCGTAGTCAGGTCTTTTACGGACTGGTAATCAATGAGGTGAGCAAAGGGAATTTTGGGAATGACGTGAACATGGGGATCGGTGAACTGATTTTTCTTGTCATTGAAATGTTCGTTGACAAAGAGGAAAACTTCGTTGCCGTACTCCGTCAACATCCGTGCCTGGTCTGACACGATGCCTGTGAGCGAGTACCATTCGTTGAACTCCTGAAACGTGGTCAGGATTGCAATCTTCGCCATAGGGCTGCCTCCTTTTGGCTTTGCGTATTTAGTTGTGAGTTAAGAGTTAAGTAGCTGCAACCACTTCACTTTTTCTGTCGTTATCGTTTCATGGCGGGTCTCCTTTCTCTAAGTTTCCTTGTAAAAATAAGTTAACTTGTATAACTAAGTCGCAGGCCCTATAGCATGGAACAATCACGCTATCAATAAAAAAGTGACCCGGTGGGAGGTCCGGGCCACTTAGTCGATGCAGGGGAGGAGAGAGGACCCTGCATCAGGGAATAAAGCCTGCTTCGATCTTTCTCCGCTTGACGAGACCAGGGAGAATCCTGCCGCCGCCGCGCACCCATTTCATCAACTCCCGCTTGGCGCCGGGCCAGTCTTGTTGGTTGATCTTGCGACGCAGTGTGGACGCCTGGAGCCTGCCGACGCCGAGGTTGTAGCAGAAATCGGCAATCGCACCCAGGGCCTCCGGCCTTGCCACCAGACCGGGACAGTAGCGCAGCGCACCCGCCAGGCAGCGTTGCATCTCCCATCTCAGGAGGGCTTCTGCTTCCTCTTGATTAATCGCAGGATCAGACATGCCAACTCGTCTTCCGGTAGGATAAACCGTAGACCCGTATCCGAGCGTTGGAACACCTGCGGGGCAGCGGTAGGGTCGGGCGGAGAATCCTTCAAAAGACCTCGCAATCCCCGTTGCAAGATCGAGCGCTTTTTCATTCATCCTATTTCACCTTTTCAAACACACGACTAAGGAACCAAAAGTTTATGATTCCGGCCCAGATCGCCATGTCTTCGCTTGTCCAGGATATCTTGGCTGCTTCAGTCCAGGCCGTCCCGGCGTTGACCGCGGCCACAAAGATTGCCGTCTTGGCACTACAGTAGAGCGCCATGAACCAATATGTAATGACAGGGCGGACCGTGGCGGAGATGCCGTCGATCCAAGGGACCCCTGTGAGCTTGCTCTGTCCGGAAATGGCTTCCTTGATGGTATCCAGCGCCCCCGTGTTCCAGTCCTGTTGCCCCTGTGTGGTGATCTCGTTGATCTTCTGCTGGGCAGTTACTTTCTGAAACTCAAGAGCCTTGTCCTGCATATCCAACTCATGCTTGCGTTCGTTCTTCGCGTCAAAGAATTTCATGACTTCCGGAACGAGCCGGAAGAGCCCACCCAATAAACCGCCGAATAATGTTTCAAACATAGTACTGCCTCCTATATTTTCATGTTAATTTGATCCCCAGGACTGCCGCGCACCCGCCTACCGCTCCCCCCAGGAACGCGGCACACTTGTCATAGATGGACCGCTTCTCAAGACGAATCACCCGTTTGTTCATGTCCTGCATTGTTTCGTAGGTGATCCATGATCGCTGCCCCTCTGACATCCCATTCCAGGATTCTTCTGTTACAACAAATCCATTCCCGTTTCCCATCGTGTTACCTCCTGCAAGTTTTATTTTACGGTGCTGTGGTGGTCGTCGTGCTACTACTTGAAGATGTCGTCGTGGTGGTGGTCCACGGGTGCACACTGTCGATATTGCCTTCCAGGTAGATGGTTGTGGCGCTGACCGGCCAGCCGAGAATCTGATCGCCCCGTGCCGGGGCGCTCTGCTTCAGTGCGCCGGCGACATGGCCGACGAAGATGGGCAGCCCCATCTTCCAGATCCAGGCCGGGTTCGTGACCTTGCCTTCCGTCTGGATGTGGATGGTGGCGTCTGCCGCCCCGGCTTCCAGGGCGATGCCGTAGGTATGGTTGTCCCGGTGCCCGTACAATTCAACTTTCGCCTTGTATGCCTTGCCATCGCTGTGGATACAGACAGAATCGTAGGCCGCCACCGCCTCGCCCAGAGTAACAGGGCGCCGGGAGAAGCATTGCGCCTCCAGGATGGCGAGGTTCGCTGCAAACTGGGCGTTCCAGCCGGAGGTCGCCAAGGTCGTGAATCCATATTTGTCAGTGCTTGCCATGAGCTATGCCCCTGTCGTCGTGGTGGATGAGGATGAGGATGACGAGGTCGTCGAGGAGGATGAGGTCGTCGAAGAACTGGTCGTCGTGGTGGTCGTCGTTGCCAGAACAAACCCCTCCATCGGGATGCCGTTTTCCATGTAGAAGGCGGTAGCGCTGGTGGCGTACCCCAGGAGCTGCACGTTGGAAACCGGGCAGGTTTGCGTCAGGGTGCCGATGGTGCCGCTGACATAGACCGCGCCGCCAACCGCCCAGGCCCAACCCACGTTCGTCACGGTGCCCCGGCGCTGCACCCGGATCTGGTCATTCAGCACGCCGGCCTCCAGGGCGATCCCCAGGCAGGGCTGCTTGACGCCGTCCGCTTTCGCGTTGTACCACTTGCCGTCTGACTTGAGATACAAGGGCGCGTAGGCGGCGACCGTTTCGCCCAATGTGACCAGGCGGCGGGTGCAGAGAAAATCTTCTACCCGTTGGAAGTTGGCATTCAGGAGGGTGTGCCAGTTCTGCACGCCGTAATCCAGGGAATCGAATTCATAGATCGGGAAATCGTCTTGACTCATTATGTTAGCCTCACGGTTAAAGAGATGACTGCGGATTTGTAGCGAACGGTCGTTTCCACAAGATCGATGCCGGAAACCTGCACGACGAAGCTGGTAGGTTCGCCGCTGAAGTCCGTCACCATCATTGCGTTCGCATAGGTCCAGGTCAGGGCGTCCACCTGCGTGGAGCGTTTAGCCGTAACCAGATCGGCGGGGTCGAAGATCTCCACAAGAAACTGGTCTTCGTGGGTCGGGGTCGCCATGCTGATCGCCGCGTCCGCTGATCCGATCCCGGCGCCCGCCCCCCGGTACCGGGGCGTCCAGGCGATGACGGCGTCGCCGCTGGTCGCATACGTCGGGCGGTACCGGCCGGTGTTGACCCGGACGTTCGCAGGCGGGTAAGGGGTTGCGGCCAGGCCGGTGAGCGCCAGGGTCTGCACGTCGCAGGCCGTGAGGTCGCCGGAGATATACTTGTTGAACGGGTTCGCCTTGAAGTAGCGGGTCGTGCCGGGCAGGATCTGGTCGTTGAGCAACGACTCCGTGCCACTGATCCCGATGATGTAAATGTCCGCACCCGTCGCATGGGCCGCCCGGGTCGTACCGTACAGGCCGCGAACGACATTCGCGATCGCATACCGATGCTCGTTCGTGCCGTCCGGCGTAATCGTCTGGAAGGCGATCAACTCGTTGTCGATCAGGGCCAGGTGGAGGTTCGTGAACGCGTTCGCCCGGATCGTCGTTTCCAGGGCATCCAGGTCCTGGTTGTAACTGTCGAACGAGAAACCCACCGCATCATCGACATCGTAGGTGTCTTCCGGGTACGCCGCGACCAGGCTGCCATGATAACAGAACTTGGTGGCGGCCTGAATGAGGGCGTAGGACGCGGCGTCCACACTGCCATAGACGCTGTACCCCAACTCGACGCCGGACCTCCGGGCGGCCAGGACCGCGAAGTATGGCGATTCGGAACCGGTGAGGCCGTAGGGCAGCTCCACCGCCTTGACGTGGGTGAGCTTGTAGAGATAGGTCTGGGCCTGCGTTTCCGCTATTTCGCCCGGTTCGGCCTCGGGCGGCGGCGGCGGATACCAGGGGGCCGCGGACCGGGATTGCGTTTCGCTGGTCACGGTCAGGACGCTATTCTCGCCCAGGTGGTGGATGTCCTCGATCGCATTGATCGTAATTTCTTCGGAAGTCGGCGCTTCCTCGCCGATGGAGGTGATCCGGAAGATCTTGCCGACGATCTCGTCGGCATAATTCATGATGAACCGGTCCCCGGCCTCCAGTTGGAAAAGCTCGCGGTTGGCCTTGAAGGAGATGACCGCCTGGGGGTAGGCGCCGGTCTTCAGCCGCAGGTCGGCGAGCGCCCGGACGTAACCTGCTTCATTGAAGTACGGAGCTTTGATGGTGCTGACCGTGTGGCGACTGTTAATCTGCTGGTTGGCGACATCCTGCTTCCCGATGATGCAGTCCCGGAAATCCATGGTTCCAGCTTGTTCCCATATCCAGCCAGTATTGCCGCCTCCATTAATGTTTCCATTTGTTAACAGCGAACGAAAAGTTGCCCCACCTTGGGCGACAGAATCAGTAAGGGTTACATATGAGACAGAAACAACCCCACTTGTCTTTGTAAGCTTCCAGGTATACCCGCCATCTGCAGGAACCCAATCAGAATACGCTTCTAGTTGCTGAGATCCAGAACCATTTATTGAAATAGTACCAGACACAATTACTTCAGGCTCTATTGGGTCATCTCCAGGCCACACTGCTCCGAATATTGCATACTGAAACCCAGGAAGAATAGTGAAACTGTGACATGAGATAATGCCGTAGATGTAAAGTACTGTATATGAGGACGGGTTAAGCTCTATGTCATAATACTGTGAACTTCCTCCACCTTGCTCATTGTCTATCATCTCAAGACAAGTTATCTTAGATGTTCCTGCGTCTAAGGCTTCCTGCGGAATATTATAATCTTGTAATGTCTTACAATTAATCTCGGACGATCCAAGATTTACTGCAAGACTTGTTACTGAATTTGTAAGCCCAATATTGAAAGTTCTGACCTGAATATTAAAATTCCCAGAGTCAAAAACTCCCGACCTCAGATCGAGTGTATATGTTAAGTATAACGCATCCAGCAAGTTAAGTGTCGGCTCAGTTGCACCAGTGCCATATTTCATAAGAAATACGGTTGGTAAAGTAATTCCATTAGTTCGCAATGTGGAACTACCGCTACAAAAGTATATCGGGTTATTAGAATTGCCAGTTACTGTCATTGATGCAGAGAATACTACCGCACCACCCCAGACATATATATTCCCATTTGTAATATCTAGAGTAGGACTATACCCAACATTAGCAAATGATAAACTCTTAACAGAAGGAAGGCCATATAAAGTTACTGTCTGACTATCCAAGGTAAAACTACTGAGATCAAAGTATACATCATCAGATTTGGTTGGAACACTAGCACCACCAGACCCACCACTAGTACTTGACCAGTGTGTCTTATCTGTACTACTCCAGCTTCCCCCATTACCTACCCAGTATCTATCAGCCATTTTGTGATTTTCCCCTTGCGATTCTTATGTCGAGCTGTTTGTCCCGAATGCAACTAAAAATCAGGTGCACAAAATTGGATAACCGGTGGATAGTCAACACCCCCGCAATGCCCATGAAGATCCCGGCATCCAGGAACGCATAGGACAGGACCACAATGGCCGCCATCCACACGCTCAAACAGTACGGGCAGTCCAGCAGGTGCGACTCCTGCGCCCGGCTGTGCAGAAACGGGGTCAGCCGTTTCAGGAGCCCCCGGACCGGCTGCAACGGGGCGGCGTGAAACCACAGTTGGACCAGGGCCTCGCACGCCACGACCAGGATCAGGAGGTCAATTGGATTTTGTAGCCGCATGTGCATTCTTTCGCTCCGAATTTGTTGGTACAGCAGGGTTTCATCTGCTTGAGGTTTTTCCCGCAGGCGGGACAGGGTTCGTCGAGGTACGCCGCGACGGTGCCGGGGATATCGTCCGCTTTGCTGGCCCGCTTCATCTGTTTCATGTAATCGATCAGATTCATTCCGTCTCCTTCGCCTTCAGGTTCGCCATCCACCAGGTCAGGTCATGCTCGGAGTTCAGGACAGTGTCGCAGTCCGGGTTCGTGCAGACCAGTTGGACCTTTGTGCCCTCGTCGTTCTGCGGGACGTTGCGGAACTGCATCTCCGCGCCGCAGTCCGGGCACTTCGGGCGTTCGTATTTGTCCATGGATGTCCGGGGCCGGTTGCCGTATTGCTGCGTGGAGACGAATATCTCCCGCTCGCGCTCCGCGCAGACCGCCTGATAAAGCTCGAAGGCAAGACTGATGTTGTTCGTCACGCCGGAGTCGATGAAGATTCTGCGTGCACGCAGGATCGCCAGGGTGCGGTCCTGAAATTCTTCGTTGGTGAGTTCTTTCATTTCATGATGCTCCTTTAGAGTAATGCAGCGGGGCAGCAACCGGCGGCTATCATTTCAGCGGTACGTGTTTCGGTTGTTCCCACTACGAAACCTGGCCCCGAATTGTAATAACATTCGTCGCAATCGTCTGGCGCACATGTCGTTGCTGTGCCATGCTGATCGGTGTAGGTTGGGTTAAGGCCGACGGGAAGTACCGCGGGTTGGCCTCCCGCACAATTGTAACTATTTGTTATGCTATCGCAATTATAGCACCAGACATTCCAGTTATACCAAGGAGTGCATGTCCCTGCTTCTTTTGTTACATAGGCAGCGTATTGATCAAGATATGCATTCACCGCCACAGTTACCGTGTCGATGACATTCCCGTTGGCATCCAGAAGACTGATGACCGGATTGTTCGCACAACTGGGATTCGTCGCAGGGGCGGTATAGACTGTCGAACAACCGGTTTCCGGACTGCACGACCCGCCGCCCGATGTGACTTCCCAATGGTACTCAACTTCGGGGAGACAATCGACCACACTGAACGTCTGGGTTTCACCGACCGACATTTGCTGCGTGGTGTAACCGATTCTGCTGGTGGAAGGATCAGGGATCGCAGCCGCCTCCTCCGCTGTGATTGCATCCGTTGTCTCTGTGCGCCACACTCGTTCCGCGAACTGGCACTTGACTTCGCTAACCGTATCGATCCAGCTTTTGCGGCTGAGTTGCAGGTCCTCGATCATCATGGTCTCATCGACCACCGGGAGGGTCGAAGTATCAGCCAACTTGCGGTACAGTTCATAATGGAACAGGCCGTCAGAACTGAACCGCAGGACGGAGTCGATGTGCGAGGACATCCCTTCAATGTACGTCATTGCCTTGTTGATCGTGTCGAAGAGGACGGAAACGCCCAGACTTTCCGCGTAGATCGCCGCCGCCGCCGTCTGGAACGAGGCCGTATGGAAGTAGGTTGCCGGGAGCCCGGCCATCGTTGTCAGGATGTAATAGATGGCGTACACGGGATTGTAATCGTAGTTGATCCGCTCCAGTGCCCCGAGTGCCGCGATCTTTGGATACTTGCCCAGGACGAACCGGAATGAGGGCGCCCGGTTGTAGGTCCCGATGTAAATGTCGTCGAAATAGACCCAGGCGATCCCCTTCAGGTGGGGCAGTTTATCGGCGCTGATTCCTGAAGCGACCATCAGGTTCTGCATATTGGTGGGCAGGGCGGGGTTGTTGCGGCCGGTGTAAACCGTGCAACTGCCCGTCTCGCC
>Ga0172381_10000360_pt1 | contig 55281 bp, 46 predicted proteins | sample Leawel6488metaG_FD_119754 | JGI IMG/M metagenome (GOLD analysis project Ga0172381, IMG submission 119754) | Leachate microbial communities from a municipal landfill in Southern Ontario, Canada - Leachate well 64-88 metaG | ecosystem: Engineered > Solid waste > Landfill > Unclassified | place... | reverse complement strand
TAAATATGCACTATAATAACCTAAAATTTCGTTCATTTGCAAAAAACAAAATCTATGAAAAAACAAATTCTATTTCTATTATCGTTTGTCCTTATCGGGGCAGGATATGCTCAGGAAAAAGGATATATTTCATTAGGCCTTGGGGCTGGTTTCGGCACGGCTGCAAGTTATGATTTTTCAACCAATGGCGACAAGGCCCACCCCGTTGCCTTAGGCAAGGGATGTGATGTCATGGTCCGGGGCGGTTATTTTGTGAATAAATTCATGGCCATCGAACTGGGAGCCGGCTACCGGATGGGTTTCAACACCAAAATAGACCTTGTTCCATCTTCCTACAATAAATCATCAGGCAATGACATCGGTACCCTGAAAATCGCCGGGAGCATGTTAGAGATCGTTCCCGCGTTGGTCATTTCCCCGGAGCTGGGTTCCGGAAAAGTCAGGCCATACGCCCGCCTTGGCGTGATCATAGGCGTTATGAATACCATCCAGACCAAAATTGATGAGTCTTATACTGAAGATGGCATTTCAGAACATATCCTGGCAACCCTGAAATATAACGGAGGGGTGGCCGTTGGCGGATCTGCTGCCTTAGGGGCCGATTTCAACCTGAGCAAAAAGATAGCCCTTTATGCAGAGATCATTTATGATGCCCTCAGCTATGCCCCGACCAAAGGTAAATTCACAAAATATGAAATAAACGGGGTAGATCAATTACCCGATTGGAAGACCATTAACAAAGAGGTAAAGTTTGTTAAAGACCTGTCAGATTATGTTTATGATGAAAACGAACCCGCCCAGGAACTGAAAAACAGTTATCCATTCAACAGCCTCGGACTGAATATCGGGGTAAAGGTGAAACTGTAAAAAGCGTTCAGCATCTGTCATCCGTTGTGTTTTTTGGTGAGGCGCGCCTTGATTTTATCAAATATCAGATAAACCACGGGTACCACCAGCAGGGTCAGGAACATGGAACTGGTCAATCCGCCGATCAGGGCCCAGGCCATACCGTTTTTCCATTCACTGCCCCCACCGGAAGCCAATGCAATGGGCAACATCCCGAAGATCATGGAAAAAGTGGTCATGAGGATGGGACGCATTCTTACTTTTCCGGCTAATACCAGCGCTTCACCGGTATTGTGACCTTCCCTCTTCATCTGGTTGGTGAAGTCAACCAGCAAAATAGCATTCTTCCCCACCAGCCCCACCAGCATGATCATTCCAAGGAGAGAAAAGATGGTCAGTGACTGCATGGTAAGTCCCAGGGCAAGGAGCGCCCCTATAATGGCAAGCGGAATGGAAAACAAAACTACAAATGGATAGATATAAGAGTCGTACAAGGCAACCAGGATCAGGTAAACAAACAGGATTGATGCAAGGAAAGCGATGCCCAGGCTTCCAAAAGCTTCGGTTTGATATTTCATGTCGCCTTCGGGAATGATGGTCATTTCCGGCGGGAGGGCCATGGCTTTTACCCGTTTTAGTACATCCTCCCCTACCGAACCAACCGGCCTTCCGATGACCTGTGAATTTACGGTCACCGAAGGCACCCGGTTATACCTTTGCAGGATAGTGGTCCCACTGGATGGACGGATCGTGGCAAACTGGTTCAACTGGATCGACTGTCCGCGGCTATTAATAAAGGTCAACCCGGCAATGTCGTTGATGCTGTTACGGTCAATCTGATCAAAAACGACATTGATATTATATTCATTGTCCCCATCCCTGAACTTGGTATCGGTATTCCCACTGAAAGCATTCTGAAGCGTCATGCCTACCATTGCTGTGGAAAGCCCCAACTCGGCCATCCTGTCTTTATCGAGCCTGATATCCACTTCCGGATTGCCTGCCTCTACCGATAACCTGACTTCATAAGTCCCCGGAATCTTTTTCATTTCGGCCATTACGCGGGGTGCATAGGTATTCAGGGTATCCATGTTTGGACCGGTCAGTACGATCTGAATCGGATCCATATCCGAAGTTCCCATCAGGGAAACGATCGTTGATCGTACTTTAATTCCCGGTAATAGCCTCATCAAATCTTTCTTCATGTTGATGGCAAACTGCTCCGCTGTGATATTCCGCTTCTCCTTGGCAACCATCTTGATGTGCATTTCCGAACTATAAGCATTGGACCCTCCTCCGAAAAAACTGGTGGAACTCCCCACGGAGGTAAAGACGCTGGTTACGACCGGCAAGCCGCGGATGTACTGTTCAGCTCTAATTGTCGCCTGGTTGGTCTGTTCAATGGTGGCATCCTTGGGCAATTCCATAGCGATGATCAACTCACCCCGGTCGCCCATGGAAAGGAATTCGCTGCCGATAAATCCGGTCACCACCAGCGAAATAGATGCAAAAAATAATACTGTAACCGCGATAAGCGTGATAATTTTATGGTGTAAAGTCCAGACCAGCAAACGGGAATATCCTTCAGTGAACCGGCGCAGGAACCTCTCAAAGCCGCTGTTAATCCTTTCGAAGAGACTGTTTTTCCTGAAGTGTTCGCGCTTGGCCATCCGGGATGCCAACAGAGGGGTTACGGTGAAAGAGACAAACAGACTCAATAGGGTGGCAAAAACGACCACCAGTGCGAATTGCCTTATCAGCCCTGATATCATGCTGGTAATCACGGCAATGGGAAGAAAAACCACCACGTCCACCAGGGTAATGGAAAGAGCGGTGTAGTTGATCTCATTCCGCCCGTCTAATGCCGCCTTTCGCCGGTCTTTTCCCATCTCAAGGTGCCGGTAAATGTTTTCAAGCACCACAATGGAATCATCCACCAGGATCCCGATGACAAGCGACATGGCTACCATGGAAATGACATTCAGCGAGAAATTAAAGAAATACATGGCCGTAAATACGGAGATCAGCGAGGCGGGAATGGCGATCAGAACGATAAAGGAGTTCCGGAAACTATGGAGAAATACCAGCATGACCAAAGCGACCAGACAAATAGCCAGCAACAGATCTTTCATGACAGCCTGCGCCGAATCGAGGGTAAAATCAGAAGTGTTGTTTGCAATTTCGAATTTCAGTCCCTGCGATTTATAGATCCCTTCAATCCTGACAATCGATTCCTTCACCTTTTTGGAGATTTCCACTTCATTGCCATCCGGCTGTTTGAAGATCATTAAACCAACCGAATTTTCACCGTTAATACGGCTGATGCTACGGGTCTCCTTTTTGTCATCCTGCACCTCTGCCACATCCTCCAGCCTTACAGGACTGCCATTTGCGTCGGTGGCTAATACCAGTCTCTTCATGTCTTCCAGCCCGGTGAATTTACCCGACAGCCGGATAATCACCTCCTGGCTTTGGTCCTTGATCTTTCCGGTGGGGAATTCCATGTTCGCGGCCTGGATCGCCTGCGTCACCTGCAGAATTGAGAGATTGTGCGCTTTGAGTTTTTCATTATCGACATTGATGCGGATCTCCCGTTCTTCACCTCCAACCAGATCAACCTGCGATACGCCGCTGATGGTAGATATCATGGGTTTAATCTTGTTTTTGACAAGATCGTAAATTTCGGTCGGCGGAATGGACGCGGTAATCCCCATCCGCATAATGGGAATATCGTCCATTGAAAAATTATTGATGAAGGGTGGCAACACATCCTTTGGTAAAAGGTATTCTATATTGCTAACTTTCCGGGTAGCATTCTCCAGCGCCCGGTCCATGTTGGCGCCGCTCCTGAAAATCACTACCACCACGGAAGCGCCTTCGTAAGAGGTGCTCTGGATATTATCGATTTCTTCGAGCGACGAGATGGCATCTTCAATCTTTTTTGTCACCGAATTTTCTACTTCCGAAGGAGAAGCGCCGGGATAACTGGTCACGATCACCAATACCGGTTCGGAATATTTTGGAAGAAGCTCATAATTCAGGGAAAAAAAACTTACCACCCCCAAAAAAGTGAGGACTGCAAAAATGACCACTATCAATGAAGGCCTTTTGATCGAAAGTTCAGTAATGTTCATGACCGCGAAGATTATTTAGCGTTGACAATGGTTATGATAGTATTGTTGTCGAGGTTGATCTGTCCTGAGGTTACGATCAGCTCCCCTTCCTTCAGCCCATCCAGCACCTCCACCTGTTTATCATCGGCTGAACCGATACGGATCGCGCGTAAAAAGGCCCGGTTCCCTTCAACAATATAGACCTGGGGGTCTTTTACGCTACCGATAATGGTATGGCGCGGGATGGTCAGACACTCGCGTTCCATACCAGAACTAAACGCTGCCGTTCCGAACATTCCTGCCTTAAGCGGATGGCGGGCATCATTTACCACCTCAATTTCTATTGGGAAACGCCTTGATTCATCGGCTTTCACACCAACCGAGACCACGGTACCCGGATAATTGATCCCCGGAAAAAGAGAAGAAGAAAGGTTGATCTTCTGGTTGCCTTTTATCCGTACTGCTTCGCTTTCAGCAACATTGGCAATGAATTTCAAACAGCTGATGTCCACGATTTCCGCAACCGGTGATCCGGGCATCAGCAACGATCCTGTTTCAATCATCTTCCTTACGATCGTACCCTGGATGGGCGCCTTGATCGTCGTATTGTCCAGTTGTTTCTTTAAAGTTACAACATCCGCTTCCGATTTTGTGACAAACAAACGGGCATCCTCAACCTGCTGGCTCGAAATCGCATCATTCTTTAAAAGACCTTCATATTTCCGGAGATCCGTTTTAGCCTTTTCAAGGGCAACCTGCGCTAAGGATAGCTGGCTCCGCAACACCTCGTCGTCGAGTTTTGCCAGTACCTGCCCCTGTTTTACAAAATCGCCGGTATTGAAAAGTAAGCTCACAACCTTCCCCTGCCCTTCCGAAGCCAATGTCAGCTCATGAATGGCCGAAAATGAACCATTCGTTGTAAAATCACCGCTGATCCGGCTTTTTGCAATCTTTGTGACAAAAACCGGGATTGACTTCAGGTTCCCGTCCATCTTCGATTTTTCCTCTATTTTTTTCTTGTTCAGGAGCAAGGTAGCTGTACATGCTCCGACAATCACAATTATAATCAGACTGATGGTTATGATACGCTTCATATCAATGAAGAATTAATAAGTGTTAAGTATTTATGTGCTAAGGCAATAGTCAATAGTCATTTGTCAATGAACAATGGTCACTGGACAATTTCCAGCAGGTCGCCGTTTGCATTGAGGTATTCGAGTTCCGCGATCTTCATCTGGACCAGGGCCATGGTATGGCTTGTCTGCGCATCGCTCATCGCTGTTTCCGCGTTCAACAGATCCGTCAGGGGGATGATCCCTTTCTGATATTGATCCTGTGATACATCGTAAACCCGGTTGGCAAGGTGCATATTCTCGCGTTGCCGTTTCTCGGCCGCGATGCTGGCCAATAGCTTCCGGGCAGCATCCTGTGACTGGATCTGTAAAAGTTTTCTGGTATCGTCTTCGGCAACCTGAAGTTGCTGCAATTCCACCCGCGACTGACTAACCCGGCTATGGCGCTGTAATCCATTGAAAACAGGGACATTCAGACGAAGCCCCACCAAACTGGTATTAAACCATTCCGTGGATTTCCCGAAAACATAATAGGTGTTACTCTGGTTGTTGTAGTTCAATCCCGCAATCAGCGAAAGGGAAGGGAAATACCCTGCCTGGTTCAGTTTCAGGTTGGTATAGATCAATCGTTTCTGCATTTCGAGAAGCCGGATGTCGATGTGTTTCGACAGATCCTGCGCTGCCTGAACATTCAAAGTTGAAGCTGGTATGGAATCGGGAAAAGAAATGGGTTGATCCATGGGAAGACCCATGTAATATCGTTGCATGTTGAGCCCTTGTTCCAGCAAGACCTGCAAGCGGTCAATCTCGGTCTGAAGATTGAGTTTCTGAACAACGATCCGGTCAAGGTCGATCTTCTTGATCAATCCGCTTTCGTATTGACTTGATGCGATCTTTTCGGCTTTTTCGAGTTTCCGGAGATTATCCTGTTGGTTTTGTATTTGGTTTCGGATGATCTGGGTCAGATAATAGGACTGGGCAACTTCGAAGATAACATCAGTCTTTGTTTTTTCATTGGCAAGGAAATTTTGGTCCATCATCAGTTTTGACATTCTTACGCCCACAAGGTACTGCTGGTTATAGATTAATTGACTGGCAGCCAGTTCGGCTGTCAAATTATAAGTTGTTCCAAATTGGACCTGGATCAGTTCACCGGGACGCCCGAAAAATTCCCCGGGGATCAGTTGGGTCGGTAGGCTGACATAATTGTCGAAAGCGCCGGAAATATTGATGTTTGGCAAACCTTTTCCGATGGTCTCTTTATATTTGTAACGCAGTTTGTTTTGTTCCAGGACGGATATTTTCAGTTTGGGGCTATTTTCGATGGCCATTTTCAGACATTCCTGCAAGGTGATCACACGTTCAGGAGCTACCTGAGTATAGCCGGTGACCAATGAATGAAAAAATATAAAACCAATAATGAGTAATTTATGTTTCATCGGAAAAAACTGAAAAATTAATAATCTACTTTTTAACCTCTTGTTGTCCGGTATCCAGCCATCCACCTCATCCCCTGACCCTCTTCCTCAAGGAGAAGGGAAAATCCAGCATCCATAGACAAAGCCGCAAAAGTATGTAGGTAAGGCCGTTTGAAAAAATAATAGTCGTCAAACACCGGAATAATGGGGTTAAATATGGAGAAAGAGTGGATGAATACACGGGCGGCCATGCCACCCTTGCCTCAGCCCATGTGTTTTCAACCATGAAGGCTTGTTTGAAAAATCATTAATATTGTATTGGGAAAAGACCTATGTTGGTTACCGTAAATAAAAAGCGAATCGAAATTTTCAACGGAGCAACTGCCGGCGATGCGGTATTGGCATATTCAGGGCCCTCCTTCCTAAGGGTTATGAACAGTACCCTGGTGATTTATGACCGGTTTGGCAATGAAACAGACCCTGGCGGCGCACTGATGGAAGGCGCCGATATTTATATTAAAAAACCCAAAAGACATGACTAAATATTTTTCCGGCATGTTAACAGCTATGATGCTGTTCTTTGCCACCATCGGTTTTTCACAGGATCCAGAAAAAGTCGAACCGGTCGAGGTCATCATCCTTCATACCAATGACATGCATGCCAAGATCGATAATTTTCCAAAACTGGCCTATCTGGCCGACAGCCTTCGTAAAATCCATCCGTATGTTTTCCTGGTGTCTGCAGGCGATAACTTCACGGGGAATCCCGTGGTGGATATGATCCCCGATAAAGGATATCCCATGATTGACCTGATGAACCATTGTGGATTTGACGTCAGCTGTTTTGGGAACCACGAATTTGATTTGGGCCAGGACTTCCTGAATAAAAGGATCGGACAGGCCAATTTCCCTTTCATCTGCTGTAATCTTGATGCTTCCGGGGCCATATTGAAACAGCCCAAACCTTATGTTGTCCTGAATGCAGGCCCTGATATTACGCTTGCTTTTCTTGGATTGATCCAGCTTGATGCCAATGGTCTTCCCAGCTCCCACCCTTCAAAAATGACCGGTATCCGGTTTTCCGACGGAGTCTCTAAGGCGTTGGATTTCAGGTGGCTGAAAGAAAAATATAACATCCTCATCCTCCTTACCCACCTGGGTGTCGAAGAGGATGTCCGCCTCGCCGATTCCCTACCCGAAGCTGATCTTATCATCGGGGGACATTCCCATACCCTCATCGAAAAGTCCATGACCGAGAACGGGGTAAGGATCGTTCAGGCCGGGTCAAACCTGAAATATGTTGGAAAAACGGTCCTTACTATTGAGAAAGGAAAAATTACCGGCATTCGGGATGAAGTGGTCCCATTGAGCGCCATCAAAAACAGCAACAAAGAGATGGAAGATCTGGTTAAAAAGTACAACGAGAATGAAGAATTCAGCAAGGTGGTCGGCGTCACTGAAACAAAAATGGAAGGGGCCGGTGAGCTGGGAAGCTTGATGACCGATGCCCTTACCGATCAATTAAAGGTCGATTTTGCTTTCCAGAACAATGGCGGGATCAGGATACAGTCGATTGAAAAGGGGAATATCACTTTGAAAGATATTTATAAACTTGATCCGTTCGGCAACCAGGTAGTTATATTTAAAATGAAGGCCGACGAGATAAAATCACTGATCTGTTATGCATACCAGCTGGAAAAGGGGATCGATCTCCAGGTATCCGGCATGACCTATTCGGTGAAAGATAACGGGAACCATCAATGCGGGGAAGTTGCCATGAAGTTACCCTGTGGAAAAAAATTAGATCCCTCGAAAGAGTATTCCGTGGCCATGAACAACTATATAGCCGCGACCTACAAATTTGATCACCGCGATCCGGGAAACGCAGCGTCAGTCACCACGGCCGAAGCCCTGATCAACTTTCTAAAAAGCAAAAAAACAGTAGATTACAGCGGAGTGAACCGGGCTTTGTTAAAGCCATGAAATGTTTTCTGCCCAGGTTATCACTTGCCAATTGCCCTTCTTTTCCATAATTGGATTATCTTTGCAAACAAAAACGAGGTTCCATGATTCCCGGAAACAAAGTAATCCGATCCTTTAAACCACTATTTTTCTTCCTGTGTTTGTGCCTGCTTTCATTAATTCCATCGCATTTACTGGCAGGATTGCCTGTTCTTAAAAATATTATCATCCTTATCGGCGATGGGATGGGATATAACCACATCCAGTGCCTGAATTACTATCAGGGCATAAAAGCCCAGCCTTTTGAACAATTTCCGGTAAAACTGGCTATGTCAACGTATCCCGTCAAGGCAGGACATTTTTCGGAAGGGAATCCTTCTTCCAATCATTTTACAACCGGGTATAATACTGTGGCAGCCTGGAGCGACACCAGTTACCTGAAAAAGAATTTTACCGAATCGGCCGCCGCGGCTACTGCAATAGCAACCGGATTTAAAACTTACAACAACGCCATCGGAATGTCGATCAACCAGGATACCCTTTCCAATATCACAGAATGGGCCAAAGGAATGGGGAAATCGGCAGGTATTGTGACGACCGTTCCAGTCAGTCATGCCACACCGGCCGGATTTGTAGCCCATAATAAATTAAGGACTGATTATTCCCGGATCGCTTATCAGATGTTTTTCAACAGCCGTTGCGATGTGATCATGGGATGCGGTAATCCCATGTATGATGGGGACGGCCAGGCTGTAAAAGGATCCTGGAAAAACGCAAAGTACGTCGGGGATAGCGCTTTATGGCAACAGATGATGAAAGGCAGCGGGAAACAAATACAATTTACTATAAAAGGAAAAAACCTGCAACTTAATGATTGTAATGGAGATGGGAAACCTGACCCCTGGACGGTAATCACAAAAAAAGAGGATTTCAGAAAATTAGGGTATGGTAAGACCCCGGAACGGGTCCTTGGATGCGCCGAAATCTATTCAACTTTACAACAGGAAAGGAGCAGGGCAAATGGTGAGACAAATAATTCCTCCCCAAATATGAGCCCCATGATTTCCACTGTCCCGACTTTAGCGGAAATGGTAAGCGGCGCTTTAAACGTGCTGGACAACAATCCCAGGGGATTTTTCTTGATGGTTGAAGGAGGAGCTATTGACTGGGCGGCGCATGGTAATCAGAAGGGCCGCCTGATCGAAGAATTAGCGGGATTCAGTGATGCGGTAAATACAGTGATCAGCTGGGTTGAAACGCATAGTAGCTGGGATGAAACGTTGGTCATCGTCACCGGCGATCATGAAACCGGTCTTTTATGGGGTGACGGACCCTTTGTCCCCGTTACAGATCATGGCAAAGGTAACCTTCCGGGTATGCAGTTCTATTCAACTGATCACACCAATTCCCTTATTCCTTTTTATGCAAAAGGCGCAGGCTGCGAACACTACCGGAATTTTGCCGATGAATACGACAGTTTAAGGGGCCCTTATATCCAGAATTCGGAAATTGCACAACTGATAAGATTGTTACTGGAGAAGTAAAAGTCGGCGTTCACCCCCTTTTTTCGGCCATTCGTGGAAAAATATTTTTCCCAGGAACAACTCCATGGTAAATTTGATGAAAATTTAATCCCATGGAAACCCTGAACAACATTTTTGCCTCCCTTGACATTTTTCAGGTACTGCTAAATTCATTTCCGTCCATTGTTGACCCGATCGCGCATGGATTTCAATATTTATTCGCCCATCTCTTCACCAGTTTTAAAGATTTTGTCCGGACAAATCCGGGATTGATGTCAGGAGCCATATTCATGGCGCTGGTTTATACCGTGATGGCATTAGTGAAAAAAAGAAAAAAGATCAGGGGCCAGATCATTCGTTCTCACTGATAATTTGTCCATCGAACAGGTTTAAGATCCTGTGACTGTATTTGGCATCCCGTTGACTATGGGTTACCATAACGATGGTAGCGCCCTTTTCATTCATTTTTGCTAATAGGTTCATGATCTCTTCGCCATGCGCTGAATCCAGGTTCCCGGTAGGTTCATCAGCCAGGATCAAGGATGGCTCGGCGATCATTGCGCGCGCGAAAGCCACCCGCTGCTGCTGCCCACCCGATAATTGTCCTGGATAATGGTTTTTTCGTTTGCTCAACTCAGCCTGATCAAGGATCTGTTCAACGCGGTCTTTTCTCTCTTTTCCCGGTATTCCGGTATAGCGTAACGGGAGCTCAACATTTTCGAAAACGGTGAGTTCGTCGATGAGGTTGAAATTCTGAAAAACAAATCCAATATTCTGCTTCCTGATTTTTGCCCGCCGCCATTCAGACATTCGGGTCACATTCTCGGCCAGAAAAAAATATTCTCCCGAAGAAGGACTGTCCAACAAACCCAAAATATTCAACAGGGTCGATTTGCCACAGCCAGAAGGGCCCATAATGGCAATAAATTCGCCTTTTTTTATCTCAAAACTGACCTGGTTCAGGGCTCTCGTTACTACATCAGTGGTCCTGAACAATTTTGATACATTCTCGGTTTTGATCATGGTTCGGTAATTACGGGACCGGTCAGGAAAACATCAGAAAAACGATCGTGATTTGCGAAAAAGATATTTGAGGATGACCTGATCATTAAAAAGCACAAAAAATCCAAGGAAAGCCACAATCAAAATAAACCGCCAGTTTTGCAGTAAAACCGAGAGCAACATATCCGGAGTCCTTACCGTAACAAAATAAAATATGATCCCGAAAACAATAAAAGATGCGATGGCAATAAGACATTTATAGAAAAACTCCTTCAGGGATTCTTTCATTGTTTGTCTTTTCATCGCGGCGAATACAACGCGGTCGGTAAAATCTGCCGGGATGCCTATGTCGGGAGGTTTCCGGAGAATTTCATCAATAGCCTTGTTCAGCTCAATATTCAGATCTTTTTCCATAATACAAAGATAGATCAGAAAAACATTAATTCGAAAATCAAAAATCAAAACCTAAAAATTTACACTTCATAAAAGTCAGTTCAGGCATTTAATCATTAGCATCAAAAAGCACCGGCTGGATGTCGGGGATACAGTGAATTACCTGTTCCCGGATCATATCCCTTGCCCGGCTGATATAACTTTTAACGGTTCCATCCGGCATACCGGTGATCTCCGTAATTTCCTTATACGAACATCCTTCCAGGTGATAAAGCGTGATCACCGTACGGTACTGGACCGGTAATTGATTAACAATATGATGGACCATTGTTTTAAGATGGGCCCTGTCCATACTTCCGATAATCGGGTTTATGGGGGCTGAATTTTTGTTTTTTTCCGGAAGCTGGTCTGTATAAATGATTTTTTCTTTCCCTTTTTTCCGTAAAAAATCTATACAAACATGATAGGCAATAGATCCGATCCAGGTAGAAAGTTTCGAATTTCCCTTGAAACTCCTTATGTTCTTGAATATATGCAGGAAAATATCCTGGCAAAGGTCCTCGGCATCATCCTGTCTGCTGACCATGCGTAAAACAATATGCCATACCAGATTTTTGTGATTATCCACCAAAATCCTGAATGCATTGATATCTCCCTCCTGGATTTTTATGATTAGCTCTTTTTCTTCCATTCGTTTCATTAGTCGCATACAAAAATAAAAAGTTGCAAAAATTTGCAACTTTTCTCCGGCCACTACGACTTATGATCAAAAGTAATATTTAAAACCTTAAACCATGATGCAGGATGCTTTAATAACAGCGGTAATTTTCTTTGGAATCTACCAAATAATCAAAGTTTTCACTGATTTTCTTCTGAAACGGAAGATCATAAAAGCCGGTCATTTAGACCAGGCAGGGATTCTTGAACCCGTAAAACCAATACAGGAAGAAAATCGCTACCCTACCTTAAAATGGGGACTAGTGGCCCTTATGGCCGGCATCGGATTGATTGTTATTGAGTTGCTGAGCTGGGGCGGAACCTTTAAATGGGTCAAGGCCTATGAATCGGTCATGCCAATAGGAATTGAGCTTGTCTTCATTGCTACGGGATTCCTGATCTATTTTTTCATCGCGAATGCTAAAAAAAAGGTATAACCTGGATGTGACGCGCCCCAGGTGATCATTTTCCCTGATTCAAAGAACAGGCTGTCCCGTTTGGGATGGCCTGTTCTTTTTCCAGCGGGGATTTTTTATTTTTGTAAAAATTAAAATTGATAATTATGAACCTGGACTATATTGCCGGTTTTTTCGATAATGATACTTTTATGTTCATTGTCCTCCCGCTGCTAATTTTTTGTTTTCGCATTGTCGATCAGTCGATTGGAACTATCAGATTGATTTTTGCAGCCAAGGGGATGAAGAAGCTGGCGCCGGTTTTTGCTTTTTTTGAATCGTTCATCTGGCTGGTTGCCATTGGACAGATCATGAAGCACCTCGACAATATATATTGTTATGTCGCTTTTGCCGGTGGATATGCTGCAGGCAATTATTTTGGGATCCTTCTGGAAGAAAAACTGTCGATCGGGACGGTTGTCATCCGGGTGATCCCCAAAAAAGACACCACTGATCTTATCACCCGTTTGCGTCAGCTCAATTATGGGGTCACAGCCGTTGATGTTGATGGTATGCTGGGCCCTACCAAAATGTTTTTTACCACAGTCAGGAGGAAAGAGTCCCATCATGTTATTAACATAATCAAGGAATTTAACCCGGCCGCCTTTTACACGATTGATGAAGTAAAAACAGTTAGTGGCGGTCATTTCGAACGGAAAAATAAATCAATCTTTTCTATTCTTAACCCTTTTCAGAAAACAGTAAAATCATAAAGAGGTTTGATTATTAAACAGAAAATTGTATCTTAGGGCAAAAAACCACAGCTATGGAAACTTTTGAAAAAATTCTCGTACTGAATAATGAATATGAAGCGAATTTGCTTGAAGAAGTCCTCAGCGACAAGCAGATCCCGCACGGAATTGTACCCAATGAAGACTCCGCCCTGGGTGGTATCATGGAACTGGAGAACGGTTGGGGTTATGTAGAGGCCCCAAACCGGTATAAAGTTGAAATCACAAAGCTTTATAAAGAGATCTCGAAAAAATAAAAGGATGTTGATTACTTTCCATGGAGAATATTCAGGAATTTTTTGAAATTCTGCTGAATTCAGAAAAGCTCATCCATTATGGAGGATTAGTTCTTTTACTTATTGTGATCTTTGCTGAAACCGGGGTGTTTTTCGGGTTTATTTTTCCCGGGGATGCCTTGTTATTTACAGCCGGACTGCTTTGCGGGACAAAGGATCTGGAAGTGCCCATCCTCCTGCTTGTCCTGAGCGTGGCCGTGTCAGCGGTCTGTGGAAATATTGCAGGCTTTGCAACCGGAAAATATTTCGGTAAACGCCTGTTCCAAAAGAAAGATACCTTCTTTTTCAAGCAACGGCACCTGGAGAAATCGAATGCATATTATGAAAAATATGGCGGGATTGCATTGATCGGAGGCAGGTTTCTTCCGGTAATCCGGACTTTTGTCCCTATCCTGGCAGGAGCCATCGACATGAACTTCTGGAAATTCACCCTATACAACATAACAGGCGCTGTCCTCTGGTCAGGGACAATAATCCCCATTGGGTATTTTATTGGTAAAAAATTCCCGACATCCCTCGATCATCTGGAATATATTATATTGGGTATTACCCTTGTCACCATGACCATCCTGATCCGCGGAATTATCCGTATGAAAAAGAAATAAAATCCGTTATCACATTACCGGCAGGGTCCCGATTTAACGACATATCCCCCTTGGGACCCTCCCTCCGGGCCGAGTTCAATGATCCAGTCAGCATGCCAGATGATATCGGGATCATGTTCGATGACAAGAAGGGTGTTCCCCCGATCGGCTAACTGGTGAAAAAGCCGGAGTAAATAACGGATATCGGCAAAATGAAGACCGATAGAAGGTTCTTCGAGAAGGTACAGGGTTTCGCCTTTCCCGGTTTTCATCAATTCTGTCGCCAGGGCCAGGCGTTGGGCTTCGCCTCCCGACAAGGTATCGAGCGCCTGCCCCAACCGGAGATATCCCAATCCGACTTCATTGAGGATCCCGGTCTGCCTGACCAGCATGGGATGTTCCCCGAAAAAATTCTCCGCTTCGGAAAAAGTCATCTGCAATACCTCGTCAATGGACTTACCCTGGTATTTTATATCCCGGATTTCCTCACGGTAACGGGTTCCCCCACAGGTTTCACATTCCATGGTCACATCGGCTAAAAAATCCATGGGGACCTTAATTTTACCCATTCCCTGACATTCGGGGCAGCGACCCTCTTTATTCAGGTAAGAAAAATGGTTTTTCCCAAATTGTAATTTTTGTGCATCGGGGGTCTTTGAAAACAAGGTCCGGATAATGTCAAAAAGACCGGTAAAAGTCACAGGTGTCCCGGCCGGGGTTGAAAATCCCGATCGCGGATGGACCGGAACCACCTTTTTAAATCGCTGGGATCCTTCCATTGAACCGCATCCGGTTGGCCGGTTTTCCTCATAGGTCGATAAGATAACTTCAAATAGCAGGGAGGATTTCCCGCTTCCGGAAACCCCGGTAATTGCCACAATTCCACCAGCAGGGATGGCCAGGTCAAACCCTTTCAGATTGTTGGCAAATGCATTCCTGATGAATAACCCGGTTTTCAGCTCCCTTTTTCCCGACGCCCGTTCCATGATCTGCCGCCCAAGATAAGGCCCGGTGATGGAGGCCGGATTGCTGATAACTTCTTCAGGCGTACCTTGAGCCAGGATATTTCCACCCTGAAGCCCTGCTCCCGGCCCCATGTCAATCAGGTGATCGGCCGAAAGGATCACTTCCCTGTCGTGCTCAACAATGACCACCGTATTCCCTTTTTCCTGTAGGGAGCGAATGACCTGCATCATCTGTTTGGTATCACGGGGATGTAACCCGATGGTGGGTTCGTCCAGAATATAGGTCAGACCGGCCAGGCCACTGCCCAACTGCCCTGCCAGTTTTATCCGCTGGGCCTCCCCTCCTGATAAAGTCGATGAAATCCTGTCAACCGACAGGTACGACAATCCCAATCCTGATATAATATCCAGCTTTTGCAGGATTTCAAGGATCAATGGTCCCTTTATTTGTCGCGGGGAAGAATCATTTTCATCGGTTAATAATGCCCGGAAAAAAAGAATGGATTCTGATACAGGCATCGTTGCCAGCGCCGCGATGTTCATCCCGTGGATAAGCCAGGTGAGGGCATCCTGTCGTAACCGCGTACCATTACACTGGCCGCATTTTATGATCTTCATCAGGTCCTTCATGCTTTCGCCCCGATGATCGGCATGCTTCCTGAGATACTCTTCATCGACCAGCGCTATGAACCCAGGCCATGGACCATGAAATTGGTGTTCCCCTTCCCGGTTTTTCCGTTTATATTTCCAGGTAATCTCAAAGGTCTCATCACCGGCGCCTTCCAAGGCTAAATGTTTTGCATCCTCACTTAATTGAACCCAGGGAATGGAATAATCAATGGTATGTTTCACTCCGGCCGCCAATAAAGCCGCGATATATTGTCCATAAGGATCCCCATAAAATTTTCCGGTTTTGGTCCCATCCATGGCGCCTTCAGAAACAGGAAGATGCGGATGGGTGATCAGCTTCGCGGGATCGCAGGTTATTCTGAAACCCAAACCGTCGCAGGAGGGACATGCGCCGTTCTGATGGTTGAAGGAGAACAGGCTGGAAGAGGGCCCAGGGGTTAAGGGAGATCGTTTCCCGATCCGGGAATAGAGTAAGCGGTAAAGATCATAAATTCCCGTGGATGTCCCGACCGTGGAACGCGGATTGGTCCCGGACGTCATCTGATCTACGGCAAAGGTAGCTGTAAGACCGTTAACCTCCTCGAATGATGCTTTTTCCTGCATACCAACACGGGAACGAAACCAGGTAGAAAAACCATCCAGAAAACGGTTCTGCCCTTCCGCGTATAGGGTATCAAATGCAAGAGAGGATTTTCCGCTCCCGGAAACGCCGGTGATGACGGTAATTTTGTTCTTTGGAATATCAATGTCGATATTTCTGAGGTTGTGCGTAGTGACACCGGTAAAGGAGATGGTGGCCGGGAGGGGACGGGATGCTGGAGGCTGGATGCTCCCTTCTCCTTGAGGAGAAGGGTCAGGGAATGAGATGGAATGCTCCCTGAGCGCCATGGCTGTCAAGGAATCCTGGGATTTCAGGATTGTTTCGGGGGCGCCCATGGTGACCACATGTCCACCTTTTTTACCGCTTCCGGGCCCCAGGTCAACAACATGGTCCGCTGCCATGATCAGGACAGGGTCATGTTCGATATAGATGACGGTATGTCCTTTATCCACCAATTTTTTCAGTGCATTCAGTAAATTGCCAACGTCGGCCGGATGGAGCCCGGTAGTTGGTTGATCCAGGATATACAAAGTATGGGCAGCCTGTGGTTTTGCCAGTTCTGTTGCCAGTTTCACGCGTTGTGCTTCGCCACCGCTCAGCGTGGAGGACCGCTGCCCTAAGGTAAGATATCCCAGGCCAAGTTCATCCAGGGTTAGCAGGTAATGAAGTATCCCGGGTTCTGCAACGAAAAAGGATAAGGCGGAAGTCACTGTCATTTCCAGGACTTCAAAAATATTCTTTCCCAGGTATAATATCGAAAGGGTATCCTGGTCGAACCTTTGTCCTTCGCAGGTTTCACAGGCAATTTCGACATTACCCATAAAATGCATACCGGTTTGTAAATACCCGGCCCCTTCGCAGTTCTCGCATCGCCCTCCTGCCGTGTTGAAAGAAAAACGGCTTTTCCCAAATCCCAGTTCCCTGGCCCTGGGCTGAGCGGCAAAAAGATCGCGGATCCGGTCAAAAAGACCGGTATAGGTAGCCGGATTACTTCGCGGTGTACGGCCAATGGGGGATTGATCAACCTCAATTACTTTCCCGATCTTTTGCCAGTTTGTGATGTTGCATCCTCCTCCGGATCCTTCAGGGGCGCCCCGCAAACGGCTGCTGAGAAAACTTCCCAGGACAAACTTTACCAAGGTCGACTTTCCGGCGCCTGAAACGCCTGTTACGGCATTCATTGCCTCAAGCAGAAACCGTACATGGATATTTTTCAGGTTATTTTTTGATGCTCCCGATATTTCAATATAACCCGCTCCCTGTCTCCGGAATGAAGGGGGTTCGATGCGCCTGGCCCCAGTGAAGAAGGCCAGCGTTTCGCTTTGAAGGATACTGGTCTGAGGAAGATCAGAAAGGGTATCAGTGGAAGCGGAGATCAGCAACTGTCCCCCATGCAATCCGGGCCCCGGACCGATATCAACGATCCAGTCGGCATGACGGATAAAGGTCTCATCATGTTCAACCACAATGACTGTATTACCCTTGTCGCGTATGGTTTTCATCGATTCTATTAATCCCATTGTCTCCAACGGATGCATTCCAACCGAGGGTTCGTCAAAAATGTAGAGTAATCCGCTTAAACCGGTCATGGCCTGAGAGGCAATCCTCAGCCGTTGGAGCTCCCCGCCTGACAATGTTGACGATTCCCTGTTAAGCGAAAGATATCCCAAACCGAGCTGCTCTGCCATGGTGACATAACCCGATATCTTTGTGATAATGGGGCCGGCAATGATCTGTTCTTTAGGGCTTAAAGGCCATTGTTGCAGGAATTTCTTTAATTCATCCAGCTGTAAACCGCAGAGGGATGCAATATTGTGTCCGCCAATCTTTACCGATAGCGCTGTGGCATTGAGCCTTGTCCCGCCACAAACCGAGCAGCTGAGGGTCCTGGCAAACCGCAGGATGTTTTTATTCCTGTCGACCCGGAGGATGTTTTCCATTACCGGGATGATGCCTTTATAATAACCCATTTCACGCGGTTTTGCCGTAATGCCGCTCCAGCGCATACGCGACTCGAGTGGATGTTTCCCATAAGGTATTTCAATCCTGTTACTTCCATAAAGAACGATTTGCTGTTGCTCCGGAGTCATTTCTTTCCATGGAATATCAACATGAAATCCTTCCGACCGGCAAACCTGGTCGAGCGCTTCCATGGTCACCTGCGAATAGATGATGTATCCGCTGGGAGTTGTGATCACGAGCGCCCCTTCGCGTAATGTTTTTCCGGGATCGGCTATGAGTAGATCCGGGTCGATCCGGTCTTCAACGCCAAGCCCTTTGCAATGAGGGCATGCGCCGGCCGGAGAATTAAAGGAGAAAAGAGACCGGTCAATTTTTGGCGTTTTCTCCCCATTCGGATGACTTTGTTTTCCCAAAACCAGAGTCCCGTTATCCGGATCGTATATTCCCTCATTTATTTTTCCCAACCTTGCAAAAAGAAGCCGCAAATGATCGTATATCCCGGTTACCGTCCCCACAGTAGATCGTTGGTTGCCTGTGGAGGACAACTGCTTTACCGCTATTGCAGGGGAGAGCCCTTCTATTTTCTCAACATCGGGCCGTTTCATTTTCCCCAGGAACTGCCTTGCATAGGAGGATAAAGAGCCCAGGTAGCGGCTCTCCGCTTCACGGTATAAGACGTCAAATACCAGGGAGGACTTCCCGGAACCGGAGACCCCGGTAACAACAATGAATTTATTCCGGGGCAGTTTTACGTTTAACGACTTGAGGTTATTTTCTTTAGCGCCGGTAACTAAGATATGGTCAGGAAAATCCATGGAGATGAAATATCAGTAAAATTGCAGTGAAAATAACCTCGAAGTATGGTTTAATCATGAATATGGAATATCTTTGCACCTGGATTCTCTTTAACTATAGATCCATTGGGGTATTAGCTCAGTTGGCTAGAGCGTTACATTCGCATTGTAAAGGTCACCGGTTCGACTCCGGTATACTCCACCACTCATCCATCAGCGCGTAAAAAATCAGGCTACCGGAACCTTCGCCAGTTTACGCATCCATATCCAGTGGACTGCAAAAAGAATGATGCAGATTATAATGATCAAACCTGAGACCATGATGGCCCTGACAGAGTCGTGGTCCGCGGCCTTTATCTTATCAGCAACAGCGGCATTGAACATCGACCGCAGGGTTTTATCATCCGGAATATAGTTCAGCCCGGCTTTATCATTATCTTTCGTGGCCGACTTCAGGACATCCATTTTGTAATTTTCGAAGGAGGCAAGACTGGGAGTCCCGGCAGGGATGAAATTGTTACCGGCGTGCATGGGATCACCTAAATCCATGATAGCCGGAATGATGTTGGCAACACAAATCAGAAAGGCGATAACGGCAACCAAACATACGGTATAACCATATATCTGAGCCATGCGATGAGGCTTTTCCATGGTTTTTTTATCAAAGGTACGTTCTTTTGAAAGGAAAGTCAATTTTACCCTTTCAGAACTTCCCGAATCTCAACCCGATATTTGCATTGAAATTATTGACCAGGCCAGAACTTGTGTTCATCAGATCCAGATCAGGGACATACCGGTAAGAAAGTCCAAGGTCCAGCCTCATGAATTTAAGCAGGTTAAGCTCAACCATAACACCGGGCTCAACCACAAAAAATGAATCCCAGTCCAGGGATTCCCCATCCTGATAATTATTATTATTCCGGTAAGTCCAGCTGTTGTAAACCAGTCCACCACCACCGATCAGGATCGGGAAATTGATATGAACAGGCGAAGAAGGTAAAATCCTGAATTCCATTTTTAATCCGCCATATCCCCCGTACAGATAGGCGCCCTGGCCGTTTTTGATATCATTATACCAAAGGTTACGGGAGTTGACGATACCACACCCTGCAAGGCCGACAGAGAAAAAATGATCAATGATCACACCCATGCTCATTCCAACCAGAAAAACATTCCGGTCTTTAAACTGTGTATAAGCAGCATCGGGACCGATATAAAATCCCACTTTAACACGATGGTCCGATCTGCTGAACAAGGTCTTTATTTCACCGTCACTTTTTTTCGAAGACCACCGGACAGTACTATCAATCTGTGCTGTAACAGGGAAAACTTGCATAGATAACAAAATGAATAACAAAATTATTTTTTTCATATTCCAGGGTTTAAGTAACAAATTTACAATTATTGAACTACCAGTCTTACGGTTTTGGTCTGTGAACCGGATTTGACCCGGATCAGGTAAATTCCTTCGGGGCATTTGCTGATGTCAAGAATTTTAACCACCTGGTTAGCCGATGGGGGCATTTCCAGGTATTGAATGGTCTGGCCTGTGGTGGAAATCACGGAAACCTCAATGGGTTGACCTTTCTTTCCTGAAAGCGTCAGTTTAACCCTGTCATGAGCAGGATTGGGTTGAATATCGCATTGAATGTCGTTCCCCGAAAGTTCATCGATACCGGTGCAGGGGTCAAGCGTCACATGTTTTATTTTCATGATATTTCCGGTACAGGGTGAAATTGGCTGAACCAGCAGCATCAGATCCACTTGCCCCGATGTTTTATCCTGCATCCCTGGAAAATATTCGGTATTCAGGACGAATGCATCGCTAAAATTGCCGTCCCCCGTAGTTCCCCAAGCTACCCTGTTATAATGATCCGCTGTGGCATAAAGGGGGATTGAAGAAGTGTACCAGCAAACGATGGTATCACTTCCTGTTATTACCGTGGGTTTCGGAACAATTCTTACCGCGACGGTATCCTGCCTGGTTTCAGGGCCATCGCTCACGGTAACAATATACAAAGTACTTTCGGGCGGACGGACTTTGGGGTTATTCACTGTTGAAGTAAATCCCGGTGGGATAGAAGTCCAGGAATAGGTGTAATTGGTTGTCCCCCCATAGGCATAGGCAAAAAGCTGGATCGAGTCGGAACTGGTCGAACACAGGATGGCGGGTGTAGCAGAGGCGGCGCTTGAAAATACATTTCCGAAGGTAAAGGATCCGATCCGGGTTTGCCAGGTACTTGAGGACGTGGTGGTATAATATTCATTGGTGTACCAGAATGTGGTTGGGGACGATGGGTCAACGCACATAGCGCTGTAATCGCCCCAGCGGCTACGTCCGCTCCAGTTCCCGGTCTGGGAGCCGCCGCCTTCGACGATGGACCTTTCATTGATGGTCATAACATTAAGCGGGTCGGTCTTTAACCTGCCGGTAAACCGGATAGCCGGATACATATCAACGCTGCTGACGGAATATCCGAGTGCAATAGATCCTGCAGTGTCCTGTGCGATACTTCCCATCCACCGGGAATTATTATCGGGTGAATATGTCGATTGCTGGTAGATTGACCATCCGGATCCTGTATTGCGAAGCTCGTACCAGCGAACGCCCGCCACGCCTGAACCAGCATCCACAGAATGGTTCAACACCATGGATGCGTAATCGTTAAACTGGCGGAATTGCTGGCGGTACATGAGGCGGTCGGACAGTGTCTCCAACTCCTGGGGAGAATCTTTCTGGGGAATGCCATTATCGAAGCCGCCCAGCGTATAGAAGGGGTTAACCAACAGGTAGCTGGTATTCCCAAAAGTGGAGTTGGCAGGATTGCTCCAGTCCGCATGAAACTCAATGATCCCCAGGCGCTGCTGATAATCGGTTTTGATATAAGTAAAATAATTGGGAGTTCCCATTACCGGGAATGTCCCATCGCAATCAGCAGGTATAAGGGAGGTAAAGCCTTCGCTTCCAGCCGGTAAAGTGAATGAGATCCGTTGGGCGTCAGGATCGCCGGCAAGCATGGCATCACGGTCGAATGCACAGGCGCCATTGCCAACCCAACCGGCGCCGTTCACAAAGTCGTTGGTCGACATATAATAACCATCCGGCCAGATCCCGAATTTGGGATAATCCGGCATGGCGGTAAATTCATATTGGTAGCGATACCAGCTTCCGGTGGGATCCGGGGTCTGCGAGACGGCGATCATCTGAAAAAAAGGAGGTGTAGATGACCCGAAGGGCAGGGAGAATTGAGAAAATATCCACCGGTTGGCCTGTTCATCAAACAGGACAATGGCATCGCCATCGTTGGAATTATTAGGCATCCCTAACCACACTGAGCTGTTGGAATGGGGTCCCAAAATTCTTGAACCGCTTTTACTATAAATAGAATAGGAACAATTGACCACCTGAAAAAAATAGTTGAAGCCAACATCACCATGGGTGTCGGGAGGCACATAACCCGCAACGTTCCCCATCCCGTCGAAATTCATAATCATCGTATCAATAACGGTACTGCCAAACCGGTTCTGTAGCCCCGGATCGGGGATATCAGGAGCTCCCGGGTACCGGTCAGACTTCCCGGTCCTGTCGCTGAAATTCTTTACAGCGCCATCTTTCCAGCTACCGTCGAATTTCTGAACAGGCATTGATAACATATCCCTGAGGGGAGGCGAAATATCAAAATACACGGCTTTATCCACCCTCAGGTCCTGCCTTTTTTGTTGTGCCGATGCTCCATTGAACAGGAGAACCGCAGCGCTTAAAACGGTGAAATATTTATACATGTAACCGGGTTATAATTAAGAATCAGCAAAATTATAAAATCCGGAGAAACACAGCTTTATTTCACCGGCAGAGGGAGGAATTTCAGGTAAAAGGCCCCACCCCTTCCTAAAATTCGAAAGACAATCCAATCTTAGGAATAAAGTGGAACTGATAAAAACTGGGCGCCAAATATACGCTCCACCTTAAATTGACTTCCCTGGTATAAAAAGACCATCCAAAACGTGGGTCAATAATAGGCCCTTTATCATCGCCCCAGCTATCTCCGGTCCAGGTACTCCATGAATAACCCCCTCTGAGGGCAATATACGTATAATGCGTTCTGGATTCATTAATATCCCGTAAATTGAATCTGAACTGCAAATAAACGTTTATGTTTTCTGTATTATACGTAGCAATACCGGCGCCTAAAGAAAAAGTATTGGAAAACTGGTATCCGTGGGTTGTATAAACTTCCACAATCGCCCTGGGATCATTATTTTTCGGGAAAGTTGCTCCGAAAGCGGCCCCTACGTCACAAAAATATCCTTTGTTATGTTTTGCATACGACTTTGTTTGAGCGCTCAGTATGGTAGGGCCCAACAGTAATAAAAGATAAATGGTTATTCGGGTCTTCATCTTGAGAATGGCTAAATCAGTAAATGAAGCATACAATAAGTATAAAAATCCTGTCCGGCTTCTTTATGGTCCTTACCGGGAATATCATGCTTGGTCACATTGCAGCCTGCCGCCAGGAATGCCTTATAAGCGCTATCCGTATTCTCATAAGGCACAATGGTATCATCGGTTGCATGCAATAAAGTAATCTTTGCCTTAGGCACCCAGTTTGTTATTTTCCCATAAACAATTAAACTATTGTTTTCTAATGACTTGATAAACTTTTTCGTGTTGGGGTTATTCCTGTCAAAAGCTTCATGGGCCATAATCCTGGTAAGTTTTGTTTCTTTCATCATGGCTGAAACCTCATCCGTGGTATATTTTTTCGAAATGATCCATTCGTTATAGTGAGAATAAAGCGGTTCAGCAAACATCTGTTTCAGATCCAGGTTCAGGCTGTCCCCATAATTGAGGCCCAGTACCAGAAGGGGGATGGTGACGGGCTGGCTGCTGTAATCTTTTTCCACAAAGGCGTCATACGATTTGATTAAATCATAAGCGCCACCCCCGGCAAAGACCTGATCAATAACAAAAGCATCCTGATACAAAGGGTTCGTTTCAACAAACCGGAGGAAACAGAGAGAGGCCTGCCCACCCTGTGAATATCCCATCACGGTTACTTTGTGAGACATTTTCCTGCTGATGGAAGCAAAATATTCTTTCGCGGCCAAAAGCATATCGGCTGAGGCCTGACCTGTACTGATAACATCATAATAGGGATGAACTTTATCTTTGGAGGCGCCATATCCGATATAATCGGGAGCTACTATAGTGTATCCAAACAGGGAGAAAAGGCCTTCAGTTACTGCCATTTTCTGAGATGGCACTTCGTAATCAGCCCCATAGGTATAATGTACTCCTAAAATAGTTCCCACTCGCTCATAATCTGTATCTACAGACGGATAAAAGATCGCTCCTGAAGCAAGTATAGGCTGTCCCTTGGGATCGAGGGTATTGTAAACGATTGAAACGATCTTTATTTTCTTGTTTGGTAATGCCTTGTAAAGTGTAGAATTTGGATTTTGTTTAAGCCGGGTTGCTAAAGTTAATTTATCTATGGTTTCAACTTTATCAACCCTGACAAGAAAGACAAAATCTTCTAACGGTTCTTTCTTACACGAATAGAGGGCTATGATTACCAAGCAATACAATAATAACTTTTTCATCTCCCGGTCGGCGTTAATGATCTTATTTTAAAAAAGAAAAGCGCATGTAAGTTCCAGGCCCATCTGTTTCAGTGCAGAATAGTCTTCAGAATTAATCCTGTTCAGGTTCCATCTGTATCTTCCTTCAATTTGAAATTTCCAGAGATCAAAACCAAACCCCGCGCTAACTCCGAAGTATAGCTTGTTTATATTACTCTTAACGAAATCCTCATCCATATCATCAAGCATATAGAACAGATCCCCTTCATAAGTGACGATATAGGATCCATAGATGTTCCCCAAAATATAGGGCCTGAAAATCTTGCTTAATTGCAGGCCCAGTTTGAAATTAACCGGTATATCTATTGTCTGGATTGTTGTTATACAATCTGTTATATAAATAAGATCCACATCTGTCGCTGAATTTGTAAACATAATTTCGGGTACGATCGAATAATTCAGGAAACCTCCCTTTTTGTATTGGAACAATGCGCCGAAACTCCAGCCTGGCATTGCATCAAAGTCAGAATAAAAGCCTTTGCCATAATTTTCTAAATGGATGTAATTGACTCCTACCTTTATCCCAATTTTAAAAGGTTTTTCCTGGGCAGCAACGCTGCTTATTATACAAGCAAACAGTAATAATATTATTGCCTTTCTCATATCCCTGTGATAAGTTCCATGATATTTTAACCAATTAACAAATATAATGGAAATTCGATTTTTCCCTTTAATAATCTGAAATAAATTATAAATATCCACTTCCATTCCTTTACCAACTCATTAATGTTGTAAATTTATCTTTTCAAAGATGTGTCCTGATGAATGTTAGGTATTTTACTTAACCCTGTTAAAATGAAAATACTGCTACCATTATAATTTTAGTATATGGAAAATGAAACGAATAAAATCCCGGGAATAGGGGACCAGCCTGAGGAAACGCCGTTGTATGGTTACAGGAACCGGGAAGTCTTTTATTTCTATGACCAGGATAAAGGCTATATTCAAAAGGTTGTCCCTCATAATAACATTGTTCAGGTGTTGATTAAACACGGTTGGGACGTCAGCGAGGACAAGATCGAAGGGATACGGAAAAAAGCGGAAGCGGGATTGGTCAGCCCGATTGCTTTTCACATGGCGCGATGCCTTATGGACACTGTCACCCTTGCTGGCTATTCAGGATTTCCGAAATGGAGGGTCAGGAGACACCTTAAACCGTCGGTATATAAAAAGTTGGACGAAAAGACAAAAAAAAGATATGCCGAAGTATTCGGGACCAGCGTCCGGGAAATGGAACAATTAACCTCATCGGACCAAACAGAGAAAGGAGCTCAATGATAAAACTTGATTTTGAACACAGACAGTCTGGCCATTGCGAGAGCGGGGTAACTTCAAACCTGTTGCATTACCACGGCATTAAGATCAGCGAGCCCCTGGCTTTCGGCATAGGGGCGGGACTGTTTTTCTCTTACCTTCCCTTCATGAAAATGCAGGATGCGCCAACCTTTGCATTCCGGGTGTGGCCAGGCCAGGTTTTCAAGCGGACAACCCATGAACTGGGGATTAAATCGCGGTTTCAAAACTTCCGGGATGAAAAAAAGTCGATGGATGTACTGAAAAGCGCCCTCGACCAGGGATTCCCGGTAGGGATCACCGTAGGGATCTACAACCTGCCTTATTATCCTCCCGAATACCGGACCCATTTCAACGGGCACAATATGGTGATCTACGGCTATGACAATGATAAATTCTATGTCAGCGACACAGTCATGGAGGAAAAAAAGGAGATCAGTTATGAAGACCTTGTCAGGATCAGGTTTGCCAAAGGCGCCATGGCCCCCAAAGGAAGGTTGTACTACCCGTATTATTTCCCGAAAGAGATTGATCTCCGTTCCGGTGTTCTTTCGGGGATTAAAAAGACTGCCAAAAACATGGTCGGGGTCCCCTTCCCCCTGGTTGGGGTCAAAGGGATCCGTATTTTATCGAAATCTCTGAGAAAATGGGAGAAAAAGTTAGGGCAGGACAAAGCGTCCTATTATCTCGGGCAGATGCTCCGTATGGAGGAAGAGTTCGGGACCGCTGGCGCAGGTTACCGTTACCTTTATGGCGCCTTCTTGAATGAAGCAGCGGATGTCGCGAATAAACCCGTCCTGAAAGAAATTGCCGCGGAGATGGGTGAAACCGCAAATAAATGGCGCGAATATTCCTATTATGGATCAAGAAATTGCAAAAGGCGCGCCAAACCAGAGGAGTCGTATGATATGCTGGCAGATTTGCTATTAGGCATAGCCGATCGCGAGGAGAAAATTTTCAGAAAACTCCTGAAAATCTGAGTTTTTTAGTTATATGGCCAGGTTGGGCGGAAACGCAGGGGCGAATCTGCCAGGCCTGTATAAAAAAACCCATGCAATTATTTAATTTACATGGGTTTTAAATCAAAACCGTGACCCCGAAGGGACTCGAACCCCCAACCTACAGAACCGGAATCTGTCATTCTATCCAATTGAACTACGGGGCCAAATGGTGTGCAAAGATAATGAATTTCAGGAAATGATAAAATTCCTCTCCGATATCCGTTTTTCGTACCTTTGCCTGAGTTTCACAAATCAAATCCAAATCCTATGTCAGCAAAAATTTCAGATAAAATAGGTCCGGGTGTTGCCACGGGCAATGCCGTACAGGAAATTTTCAGAACAGCCAAAGCCAATAACTTTGCTATTCCGGCTGTCAATGTGGTAGGTTCCGATTCGGTCAATGCCGTCATGGAAGCCGCTAAAGCCGTGAATTCCCCTGTCATTATTCAGTTTTCAAATGGCGGAGGGGTTTTTTATGCCGGAAAATCATTGAAAAACGAAAATGAACGTATTGCCATCAAGGGATCGATTGCAGGCGCCCAACACATTCACGAAATAGCTGAATTGTATGGTATTCCCGTCATCGTTCATACCGACCATGCGGCAAAAAAACTGCTTCCATGGATCGACGGATTACTGGATGCCGGGGAAAAGTATTTTCAAAAACATGGAAAACCATTGTTCAGTTCGCACATGCTTGATCTTTCGGAGGAACCACTTCTCGAAAATATAGAAATTTGCAAACGTTATCTGGAAAGGATGAGCAAGATGGGTATGACACTGGAGATCGAATTGGGAGTAACCGGCGGTGAGGAAGATGGAGTAGATAACACCGGCATCGACAGTTCGCGCCTTTACACCCAGCCCGAACATGTTGCGCTTGCCTATCAATCCTTGCTCAGCATTAGCCCCAACTTCACCATTGCCGCTTCTTTTGGTAATGTTCACGGAGTTTACAAACCGGGCAATGTGAAGCTTCAGCCGATCATTCTGCATAATTCACAGGCCTATATCCAGCAGAAATTCAATACCGGCCCCAATCCTGTTAATTTCGTATTTCATGGTGGTTCCGGTTCTGAGCCTGAAAAGATCAAAGAAGCCATCTCCTATGGCGTTGTTAAAATGAACATCGATACTGATACCCAGTGGGCATTCTGGGAAGGGATCCTCCATTACTACCAGAAGAACAACGGTTACCTCCAGGGACAGATCGGGAACCCTGAGGGAGAAGATAAACCCAATAAAAAATACTACGATCCCCGCGCCTGGTTGCGTGAAAGTGAAAAGTCGATGGTTGAACGGCTGAAAGTCGCTTTTACCGATCTTAATTGCATCGACCGGTATTAAAATCCAAGTCCCATTTGGGTCGCCCTTGCATGGATGCTCAGGACGGGAAATGGCGAATGGTTTACCATCTGATGGGCATAGGGGCCCAAAAAGATATTGGTTGTTTTGGTTTCCTGTTCCGTCATGATGGCGATCAGGTTTGCATCAATGGAGGAGGCATATTCGATCGTTTCCTTTGAGATATTGTCGGTATCCTTGCTGTCAATATGATATTTAACCTGTTCATCATTAAAATATTTGATGACCTGAGAGGCATATAAATCAACATTCTGCCGGATCATCTTTACTTTCGAGGTATATAATTTCAGGATAAAAATTTCCGCGCGGTGTTTTTTGGCTATATAAGCCACAAATGACGCTTTCTGCCTCGTTTCTTCAGCGCTATCAATAGGAAATACGATCCGGGTAAGCGGTTTTTTGATATTAACCCCGCCACGGATGGTAAGGACCGGACAAATACTGGCCGCTACTATTTTATTGGCATTGCTCCCCATCCAGAATTCTTCAAAGCCTGAAGCCCCATGTGTCCCTACCACGATAAGCATGGCTTTGCAAGCTTTGGCTTCGCTGGTAACCTCTTTATAAATTTTTCCCTTGCGGAGTGAAAAAGTAATTTTTCCCTGTGGAAGTTCAGGTTGATATTTTGTAATCAACTCTTCAAAAGCTTTGGTTACTTCAGCGGAAGGGTCCTTGGTTATATCGACATATTTTTCCGTTTCAGCAGTGGTCTTTTCAACCCAAACAAGGGCGATATCCGATTCACAATGTTGTGCAATCGAAAGTGCATGCAAAAAAGCATTAAGGGAACAATCCGAAAAATCGATGGCAACGACAATTTTGCTCATGGCATCTGGTTTTGGTTATTCGATTCGGGGTAAATTGATGGTTTCAGCAACAATAAATGCGTTGGGATAATCCACGGTCAGTTCATTGAGAAAACGCTGGGCATCTAAACGGGTCCGGAAATCACCGATCCGTACTTTATAGTTGGGTGATTTAAAGGTAAGGTAAGCCCCAACGGTCGGGTATTTTAAAACAAATTCATCATATACGGTTTGGGCGCTGCCCTTGGAATTATTTCCGGAATCAGAGAACAGCTGGATCCGGAATCCATCCATGGCTTTTGTCACCTGGTTTATCTTGACATGCTTCATGACCAATACTTCCACGCGATGATCCTGGATGATATTTCCTTTCAGATCCAAAGAATCAGTGTCCTGGGCCACCATACTCTTCATTGGTAGTAAGAGAACGATGATAAGCAGCGTGGTGTGTAAAAAAATTCTCATGGTTTTTTAAAGTCCAAAATTTTTAATGGGGTGAATACTCAACACGGGTACCTGTGATTGATTGACCAGCTGCTGGGCTTGCGGTCCCAACAAAATATTCACCGGAGTTTCCTGCTCTGTCATGATAGCAATTAAATCGGCCTGGACATTCGTCGCGTACATCAAAACTGCCTTGGTCAGGTCATTGGCGATGATGCTATCGGTGACAAAATCGACAGAATGAAGCTGCAAGTACCCGGTGGCTACCTTGGAATATTTTTCAGCGATGCGTTGAATTGATTTCAGATGACTGGTATGGGTTGTCACGACATGAACTTCCGATTTGAAAAGTTTTGCCAGTTTAACGACGAAAGGTAATTTCTGAATGGTTTCGGCCGATCCATCCATCGGCAGTAATATCCTGTCCAGGCTTTTTTTTATGATCCTGTCTTGCCTCACTGTAATAACGGGACAAGATGCATACGTCACGATTTTAAAAGCGTTGCTCCCGATCCAGAACTCCTCAAAGCCTGAAATCCCATGGGCCCCCGTTACAATCAACTCTGCATGGGTCAGCCGGGCCAGGTTGTCGATCTCGTGATAGATCTTCCCTCTCTTCAGTTTATATTCCAGTCGAAGCCCTTTGGCCAGCTTTTTCCCATAATTACCGCTCAGCTCTTCGAAGCGCTTTTTAGCCTCATTCCGGTTCTGGGTGGAAGTATCCGGATAGAGGGATTCCTGGGGGCTTATCTTATCGACCCAGATCAACTGTATATCAGATTTAAGTTTATTGGCCAGTGGGATTGCATATTCGATGGCATGAACAGAAGTATTGGAAAAATCAACAGCAACAATAATGGGGTTCATGGTTGTGGATTTTAGATTGATATCGTAAAGGTAAGGAATTTTGATTAAAAATAAAATCCGGTGAAAATAATTTACTTTTGTTGTCATGAATGAAAATCTGGATGCTTCCGGTGAAAACCTGACCACGGGTGAAAAAGAGATTGAAAAAGTGTTACGTCCTACTGGGTTCACTGAATTCGCAGGACAGGAAGCCATCGTAGAAAACCTGAAGATATTTGTCCAGGCAGCCCGTCAGCGCGGTGAATCGCTCGATCATGTATTATTGCATGGTCCGCCGGGTTTGGGGAAAACCACCCTTGCCCATATCATTGCCAATGAATTGCGGGTGAATATCCGGATCACTTCCGGTCCGGTACTTGATAAACCCGGCGACCTGGCTGGCCTGCTGACAGGTCTCGAAGAAAACGACGTGCTGTTCATTGATGAAATCCACAGGTTATCACCGGTGGTTGAGGAATATCTCTATTCGGCCATGGAAGATTACAAGATCGATATCATGCTCGAAACAGGGCCAAACGCCCGCAGTATTCAGATTAAACTAAACCCATTCACCCTGATTGGGGCCACCACCCGGTCGGGATTACTGACCGCTCCGCTGCGTTCCCGTTTTGGGATTAATTCACGGCTGAACTATTATCAAAGCGATACCCTGGAACACATCATCAACCGCTCTTCCGGGATCCTTCACTGCGCCATAGATCCGGATGCTGCCGCCGAAATCGCCCGCCGGAGCCGCGGTACGCCCCGTATTGCCAACATGCTCCTGCGCAGGGTCCGGGATTTCGCCCAGATCAAAGGGAATGGAAAAATCGATCTGAAAATCAGCCAGTATGCCCTTTCAGCCCTGAATGTCGATAAGAATGGCCTCGATGAAATGGACAATAAAATCCTGACCACCATTATTGATAAATTCAAAGGTGGCCCCGTGGGACTGAACACCATCGCTACCGCGGTATCGGAAGATTCAGGGACCATTGAGGAGGTGTATGAACCTTTTTTGATCCAGGAGGGATACCTCATGCGGACACCCAGGGGAAGGGAAGTAACTGAAATGGCTTACAGGCACCTGGGAAAATTGAAAACAGGGGGCAATCCTACTTTATTCGAATAAATCCCGGATTCCCGCCCCATACCGGTATTTATCGACATGATACCATAAGGAGCTTTAACGACAACCAGATATGACCCCGGCTGAACAAATTAAGCAGGAAGCCATTTCGGCAGGATTCTCTCATTGCGGTATTGCCCGCGCAGGCTCCCTGGAAGAACTCCATTCCTTCTATTCAGGGTATTTCAGGGAAAACAAACAAGCTTCCCTTTCCTACCTCAAAAGAAATCATGAAAAGAGAATGGACCCTTCTCTTCTTTTACGCGAGGTTAAATCCATTATTGCCCTCTCACTAAACTATTTTCCACGGGAGATCATTCCCCAGGAAGATAATTTTATTCTTGCAAAATACACGTATGGGGCCGATTATCATGTTGTTTTGAAAAACCGCATGAAACAAATGACAAACCGGATGAAAGCGCTTTTCGGGAATTTCAAGGTCAGGCCATTTGTCGATTCCGGAGTAATAGCCGAAAAGGTTTGGGCACAGCGTTGCGGCCTTGGCTGGCAGGGGAAAAATTCAGTCCTTATCAATAAAACAGAAGGTTCGTTTTTTTTCATCGGGATCCTGCTGACGGACCTTGACCTTGAACCGGATATTCCGGGCAAAGGATATTGCGGCACGTGTGAAAAATGTGTCCATGCATGCCCCACAGGGGCTCTCGACAATCCTTACCAACTCAATGTCACCCGGTGTATCTCCTATTACACGATCGAAAATGCGACCAGCCTCCCTGACAACATTAAAGATCATCTGAATAACCGCATTTACGGATGTGATATATGCCAGGATGTTTGCCCTTTCAACCAGTCTCCCAAACCGCATCAAATTCCGGAATTCATACCCCATCCCCTGCTGCAGACAATGCGTAAGAAAGACTGGCTTTCACTGACACAACAGCAGTTCGATGGGCTTTTTAAAAATTCTCCCATAAAGCGAATTGGTTACCAGCAACTTATGAGGAACATCAAGGCAGCGGGAACAACCCGTGAATAACCTGCAGGTGTTATAAAGGTTATTATTTCCCCCATTGGTAAGCAGGTACCTGGAACCCTGCAAGGACCAGTACCCGATCGACGACGGTCATGGCTGCTTGTTCAAGGGTGACAGGTTTACTATAGAACGAAGGCGAGGCCGGACAAATGATGGCGCCTGCTTCGGTGAGGGATTTCATATTGCTGAGATGGATCAGGTTAAGGGGAGTTTCGCGGGGAACCAGGATCAGCTTTTTCCTTTCTTTCAGCATGACATCTGCAGCCCGCGTGAGCAGGTCGCCCGAAACCCCGGAAGCGATGCGTCCCAGGGTGCCCAGGGTACACGGACAAATGATCATTCCGTCATACGCCGCGGAACCGGAAGCCATGGGCGCAAAAAAATCGCCCGGATCATAAACCTTCATCCATTCGGGAAAGTTAATCGTTCCGGGATCCTGGTCGAGCTCAAATTTCCAGACCGTTCTTGCATTGTCCGAAAAAATGACGCCACAATTGTCAATCTGATCCCGCATGGCGATTATTTTTTCCAGCAATAACCTTCCATAAATTGAGCCGCTTGCTCCTGCGATGCCAATAACAAACCTAAACTTTTTCATTTCGGGGATGATGTTAGCCTCAGAAATCGTTTGATTTTAAGTCCCAGCATAGCGAAACCGACAATACATTGTTATACTGTCCCCATTCGAATAATATTTTACGGTATCCTTCAGGATAAGGTGAAGTGGCATCGCGGATTGACAAAAGAGAATAGTTGAACCGGAAGTTGGCTTTTAAATGATTGGTTATATATCCCGCGATACCAATGATGCCGCTCAGGGTGAAAGTCCGCAAGGGAACGAGGTTGGTCCCTTTTTGCCCATTGGCGTCATAGGCTTCTTCATAGGAACCCAGCAGGATATCAGCCGCTGGTCCGATTTCCGCTGAAAACCTACGGGCAAAGGTGTATTGATACAAAATCGGTATTTCCAGGTAATGTAACCGTAAGAGATAAGAATTGAAATCGTTATTCTCCAGATCCTGATTTTTCCGGCTGCCTTTTTGAATGTATTCCATCTCCATCTGAAAAGAGGAATGGGGCGAAACGCGTAAACTCACATACCCCCCTGCCAAAAAACCGAATTTATGATACCCTTCCCAGGAGTCGCCGTCAACCTGGCTGACCACACCTCCTGCCAAAACGCCTCCATTGAACATCTGGGCCAGCCCTGCAAACGGAATTGAAACAAACAGAAGCAACAACAGTTTTTTCATATTCAAATTTCTGCTAAAATTAGGAAAATTTCAGAAACCATTTGTATTTTAGCCATTCAATAAGCAAGGACCATGGAAAATTCAGGGATCACCATCTTACTTGTCGATGATGAAGCCGACATTCTTGAATTTTTAGGATATAACCTGGCCAGGGAAGGATATCATGTGCTAAAGGCTAAAAACGGGAAAAAAGCGTTGAAACTGGCCATTGAGAACAAGCCCCAACTGGTGATTTTAGATGTCATGATGCCCGGGATGGATGGGATGGAAACCTGCCTGGAGATAAGGAAAATGCCTGAGCTTGAAGGAACGTTGATCGCTTTTCTCACAGCCCGGGGAGAGGATTATTCCCAGATTGCCGGCTTTGAGGCGGGCGCTGACGATTACATTACCAAACCCATCAAACCAAAGGTTTTTATAAGCCGGGTCCAGGCTTTGCTCCGACGGTATAAACCGGCGCCTGGAATCGGGAACCTTATTAAAACAAAGAATTTCACCATCGATAATGACCGATATATTATCGTCAAAGATGGGGCCGATATCATCCTGGCCCGTAAAGAATTTGAACTGCTGCAATTTCTTGTATTAAATTCCAATAAAGTGGTCAGACGCGAAAAAATTTTTTCCGAGGTGTGGGGAGATGATGTGGTTGTGGGCGACCGGACCATTGATGTCCACATACGGCGTATCCGCGAAAAACTTGGGACCGATAACATTATAACCATCAAAGGGGTTGGCTATAAATTCGAAGAAGTATGAAATTTCATGAACCCAAAAACCTTGCTTTTCTGAATGCCCTGATCATTACCTTGATCTATATCGTTTTCTTTTTTCTTTCGGTTGTGCTGCTTTTTCCTTTACTGTTGAATAATTTTTATTTCTACCTGGTCCTTTTGATCAGTTCTGGCCTTCTTTTTCTCATTGTTATTATCATTTTCAGATATACCCTCGACCGCTTTATCTATAGTAAGATCAGGCTGATTTACAAATCAATACACATGTTCAAGGTGGGAAAAAAAGAAAAACCCGTTGCTTTTCCGGAGCATGATATCATTGAAAATGTACAGTCAGAAGTGGATACCTGGGAAAAGGAAAAGCAAAAAGAGATCGAACAACTTAAGCAACTGGAGCAATACCGGCGCGATTTTATCGGGAATGTTTCCCATGAAATGAAAACCCCGTTGTTCAATATCCAGGGCTATGTTTCGACCCTTCTTGATGGTGGCCTGGAGGATCCCTCCATCAACAGGGAATATCTGAAACGCACCGAAAAAAGCGTTGAACGGTTGATCAGGGTCATCGAAGACCTGGATGAGATTTCACAACTTGAATCAGGGCATATTAAACTGAACAAAACCCGGTTTGACCTTGTCGCACTGACCCATGAAGTGATCGAGATGCTCGATATGAAAGCCCTGAAACATCAGATCATGATCACCGTCAATGATCCCGAAAAACATATTCTTGTGGAAGGCGACAAAGATAAGATCCGGCTGGTCCTGACCAATATTATTGATAACTCCATTCGTTATGGAAAAACCGGGAGCGGCCATACCAAGGTTACTTTCTTTGATATGGATGAAAATATCCTGACAGAGATCACTGATGATGGAATTGGTATTGATACCCCGGACCTGGTGCGCGTTTTCGAACGGTTTTACCGCACTGACCGCGGAAGATCTGTTACCCGCAAAGGGAAAGGACTTGGTTTGGCCATTGCCAAACACATCGTGGAAGCACATCAGCAAACCATTCAGGTAAGAAGTACGATCGGAGTGGGCACTACTTTTGGTTTCACCCTGAAAAAGGTTTGATCCGGATCAGACCTTTCTTTCGGTAGTGAAAATCACCAATTGCTCCATCGACCGGCGATATTCGTTTTGTGGAAAAGACTGAAGGATTTCCAATGCTTTTTCACGGTACTCCATCATCTTTGACCGGGCATACTCAATTCCACCCTTTTCGGTGACTTTAGTGGTCAGTTGTGCCACCCTTTCAGCATCATGGTGATGATTTTTCACGGTATTGATGATCCACCTTTTCTCAAGGAAATCCGAATGATTCAGGAGATAAATCAGGGGTAAGGTCATTTTCTGGTCCCGGATGTCGGTCCCGTGCGGTTTTCCGGTTGTATTATTCTTTTCATAATCAAAAAGATCATCTTTAATCTGGAAGGCGATACCAACCGTTTCACCAAAATTCCACATGGTCCGGATCTGATCTTCGGTAACGTTTACCGAGGAGGCCCCGCAAGCGCAGCACGAAGCAATGAGCGCGGCTGTCTTTTTCCGGATGATCTCAAAATACACGGTTTCCCCGATGTCGAGTTTACGGGCTTTTTCGATCTGCAACAGCTCTCCTTCACTCATTTCCTTGACCGCGTCGGAAACAATTTTCAGAAGTTTGAATTCATCCTTTTCCAGCGCCAGTAAAAGGCCGCGTGACAATAAATAATCGCCGACAAGGACCGTGATTTTATTTTTCCAAAGGGCGTTCAGGGAAAAAAAACCCCGGCGTAAGTTTGAATCATCCACCACGTCATCATGCACCAGGGTAGCTGTATGCAGAAGTTCAATAAGGGATGCCGCCAGGTATGTGCTTTCATTTACCGTTCCACAAATGCTGGCCGACAGAAAGACAAAAACCGGACGGATTTGCTTACCTTTTCGTTTAATAATGTAATTGGTAATGGTATCCAGTAATGGGACAGAACTCTTCATTGAACCTTTGAATTTATCTTCAAAAGCATCAATGTGCTGCTGGACAGGCGCCTTTATTTCGTTAAGAGAGACCAGGGTTAAGCAAATGAATTTGTAAAAGTAATTAAAACACAGGTACTTTTTTAGGATTTACCATCGAAAAAACGGAATTTTGCAGATTGGATTATTGGTATGGCTGGTTTTCTGTTTCATGAAGTTGTTTTCGGTCCCGTGCGAAGCAGGCGGCTGGGATTATCATTGGGAGTGAACCTTCTTCCGCTTCATTCAAAATTTTGTTCATTCAACTGCATCTATTGTGAATGCGGATGGACACCATTAAGTCAGGCCCCGCCTGTTTTTCCTTCGCGGGAAGAGGTTTCAGCGTACCTCGAAAAAAAGCTACAGGAACTCGCGGCCGACGAATATCTGCCCGATGCCATAACTTATGCGGGAAACGGCGAACCCACCCTGCATCCTGATTTTGCCCTCGTTGTGGATGATACCATCCGCCTCCGGAACAAGTATGCCCCTGATGCGAAAGTCACCATCCTGTCGAACGCCAGTATGGTCCGCGTACCGTCGGTTTTCGAATCCCTTAACAAACTTGACAACAACATTCTCAAGCTGGATGCCGGTTCCGAAAGGTTGTTCCGGCTGATGAATAACCCGGTGATTCCCATCCGGTTCCCGGAATTGATTGATGGACTGAAACGATTCAACGGAAAACTGATCCTACAAAGTATGTTTTTGCGTGGTCGGTTCAGGGACGAAATGATTGACAATACTTCCTTCCAGGAAGTAGAAGCCTGGCTGGACCTTCTCAGGGAAATAAAACCATCCCTGGTGATGATTTACCCTATTGCCCGTGAAACCCCGGTACATCAACTCGAAAAAATCAATCTTCAGGAACTGAATATGATCGCCGACAAAGTCCGTCGCGCCGGTTTCCCTGTTCAGGTAGTTGCATAACTCAATAAAAAGGTGAAATCGCTGTATTATCCGGCAAAAATCTGGTTGGCTTTTGGAGAGGCTATCAACGGTAACGAGGAAATTGTGAGCTGGCTGATAAATAACAATTATCCTGAAGTAGCTGCCCTGGCACATGCCATCCGCGGAAGTGAAGAAGCAACTAACTGGTTATTTCAAAACAAGTTCTATCATCTTTCCGCACTGGATGCGGCCATCGATGAAAACATGCAGGCTTACCAATGGTTACAGGCTAACCATCATGCTTTTCTGATCGTTTTTGCTGATGCCTGCCGGGGTAAGCAAGCGGCTATCCAATGGCTGAAGGCAAATAACCTGGATGCTTTTATTGTTATTGCTCAAAAAATCAAATATTTGCGCGATAATACCACCTTCGATTACCACAAGATGAATTTCTAGGCTTTAGCCGCATTTTGAATAACCGCAGCTTTTGCACACCAGGCATCCTTCCTGATAAACCAGCCCATTCTCATCATTGCACTTCGGGCAGGCATGTTCGGCAGCCTTGGTCCCATCCGGAATAAATTTCTTCAGGGCGCGTTCAACCCCATTTTTCCAGGTGTTGATAGAATCAACTTCAAAGTGAAGCTTTGAAATAATATTGACTACAAAAGGAAGCGGCATCCCGTGACGTAAAATACCGGAGATCAGTTTGGCGTAATTCCAGTATTCTTTGTTGAATGATCGTGATAACCCTTCAATGGTGACTTTATATCCCTGGCGGTCTTCAAATTGAAAATCATACCTGGAGGTCACTCCATCGGGTTTGGTTTTTACGATCCAACCTTTCTGGACCCAGGTTGGGATCCAGAAATCCTCCGCAACCCCGGTAAATATTTCATAAGGCCGGCCATTCAATATGCCGACCATGGCCACCCACTTTTCATGATCATTCTGAAAACGGACAATATCAGCCATTAGCCGTTCGGGCCTATGAGGCGCTTTGGTCTCCCTGAATTCAATGATATCTTCCTTTGCTTTTTTATTTTCTTTGGGTTCGTTATTCACCAACACCCCGGCGCGGGAGCCATCGCGGTAAACTGTCATTCCCTTGCAACCGACTTTCCAAGCTGTTTCGTAAATGGCGCTGATGAGCTCTTCTTTGGTATCGTTGGGGACATTGACCGTGACACTGATGGAATGATCGACCCATTTCTGCACGGCGCCCTGCATTTTGACTTTTGCTACCCAATCAACATCATTGGCTGTTGCTTTGAAGAAGGGTGATTTTTTAATGATGTTTTTCAGCTCTTTTTCGTCCATCCGGGTAACTTCTTCCAGATCATATCCATTCTGGTGAAGCCAGGTAACAAAATTGTGATGGAAAACATTATATTCTTCCCAGGTATCGCCAATTTCATCTTTAAAGGTAATCTTTACATTTTTATCATTGGGATTGACTTTACGGCGACGTTTGTAAGAAACGGCAAAAACCGGTTCCAGCCCCGATGTGGTCTGGGTAAGAATGCTCACCGATCCCGTAGGGGCAATGGTCAGCATGGCAATGTTGCGACGGCCATATTGCCCCATGTCCTCATAAACATCTGGAGCAGTTTCTTTCAGCCTGTTGATGAAAGGGTTATCTTTTTCGCGGGTAGTATCATAAATGGGAAATGGCCCGCGTTCTTTGGCCAATATTACCGATGAACGGTAAGCTTCAATAGCAAGGATCTTATGGACTTCGACCGAGAAATTGGTTGCTTCATCTGATCCGTAACGGGTACCCAGCGCCGCCAACATATCTCCTTCGGCAGTAATACCAAAACCCGTACGCCGTCCCTGAATTGCTTTCTTCTTGATGTTCAGCCACATGTTACGTTCCCGTGCTTTGATCTCCTCTCCCTCTGGATCAGCGTCAATTTTTTCAAGGATACGGTCGATCTTTTCTAATTCAAGATCGATGATATCATCCATGATCCGCTGTCCTTTGTGTACGTGGGATATGAACAGGTCCGAATCGAAACTGGCTTCGGCGGTAAAGGGTTTATCCACGTAATTATACAGGTTAATGGCCATCAGCCGGCAGCTGTCATACGTACACAGGGGGATTTCGCCGCAAGGGTTGGTGGAAACAGTACGGAAGCCCAAATCCGCATAAGAATCAGGGATTGATTCCCGGAGGATGGTATCCCAGAAAAGGATGCCTGGTTCAGCTGATTTCCAGGCATTATGAACAATCTTTTTCCACAGATCGCTGGCCTTTATTGTCTTGGAGACCAATGGTTCCCGTGAATCAACCGGAAAATGTTGAACAAATTCCTGGTCGTTGATCACGGCCCGCATGAAATCGTCGGTCAGTTTCACCGAGATATTCGCTCCGGTCACCTTCCCGGATTCCATCTTGGCATCGATAAATTTTTCTGCGTCGGGATGGACCACCGAAATACTCAACATCAGGGCGCCACGCCTTCCTTCCTGAGCAACTTCCCGGGTGGAATTGGAATACCGTTCCATAAACGGGACAATACCGGTAGAGGTCATCGCGCTGTTTTTAACAAGACTATGCTTGGGACGGATGTGCGAGAGGTCATGCCCCACCCCGCCCCTGCGTTTCATCAGCTGGACCTGCTCCTCATCGGTTTTCATAATGGCGCCATAAGAATCGGCATTTCCATCGTTTCCGATTACAAAACAATTGGATAATGAGCCTATCTGATAATCATTCCCGATGCCAGCCATCGGACTGCCCTGGGGAATAATATATTTAAAATTCCGCATGAGATCGAATAATTCCCCTTCACTCATCGGGTTGGGATATTTTTTCTCAATACGGGCAATCTCGCGGGCAATCCGATGATGCATATCATCAGGGGTCAACTCGTACAATTGCCCTTCGGCATTTTTCAGGGCGTACTTGTTGGCCCAAACATTGGCTGCCAGATTGTCACCATTAAAATAAGCTGTCGATTTTTCAATAACTTCATTAAAGGAGTATATTTTTCGCTCTGTTCCTATCGTTTTCTTCTCTTTCATTTCTGATTCTTCAATCGTAATTTTCGGACGGATCCGCTTTGACAAAACTTCCTGATAGTAGTCTGACTTTTGCTCCGTCCCTATTATTTTCACCGGGTCGATTTCCATGTATGAACAGGATTAACCGTTTAATTATTATTTTCTAAATAATTGTTCTTGCGAACGTTTCAATAAAATTTCTGGAATTTTTTTGATGAAGCAATATACAACGAAGAAAATTTTCGCCGGGATTTAGTTATTAACAGAAATCGAAGGTCGAAAGTTAACCGGTTGAATTAAAAAAACATAGCCTTTGATAATTCAGGAAACCCTTCCCCAGCCTTCATTTTGGAGGATTTTCCTCTTGCCAGACAAGCTTTTTTCCGAATCCCAGACGGTTATCGGTCAACTTAAAAAAATCGGGTTTGATTTCCCAAAGATGTAAACCGGGAACCATCCTGGCAACAGGAAATCCCTTCAGATAGGCAGCCCTGGCTTTTTTTAATTCCGGTCCCTCCAGAACATTGATCTTCCCTGAAAACTGAATGCCTCTGATTTTTCCTACGAGCCTTGTTTCCAGCGCGATGGCCCCGGAAACCCGGTAGTTGCCCCCATCTATGACATCACGGATATGACGGGTCTGTGGATCTGATGTAATAATGAACCGGTTTTCTTCCGGTTGATAAACATAATAACAGGTGGAACACCATGGGATATTCTCTCTCGATACTGCCAATGTCAGAATATGATGTTCTTTCAGGAAATCAAGGATTTGTTTTTCAGGCATAACAATTGCTTAAAAATCAAGACTGAGAGAAAAATAGAAGATCGGTTTTCCAACATGCCCGTCATCCACACCCCAAGCCAGGTCAGCCCGCAAAAAATAACCAAAAAGCCTTGTCCTGGCGCCAAATCCGAAACCTTCTACCAGGGGGTCTTTCTGGAGGTCCACTTTAATAAACAGGGGCCCGTTGTAAATATATCGCGTAAAAAGCTGGTTATCCGACGACCATGGGGTTACCCCGGTCCATGCGGTACCAACATCCCCAAAAACAACGATCTGGAAATTATTAATAAAATCGGAACGGATAGGCCGGTTAAAAAAGTAGCGGAAAACCGGCCATCGTAATTCGGTATTATAGACAAAGAAACTATTTCCATTCCTGACATTCTGGTTAAAGCCACGCAGGTTGGTGGCCAGTGTCTGAAAAGCATAGTTTTGATCCGTAGCAACAGGAGCTTCAGTATCGAACCTGGGAAACAACCAGTTATCAACTCCGCCTAAATAGTACAATAATTTATTGCTCCCGAATGAGGTACTGATTGCAAACCGGTTTGCCCAGATCAGGGTACGGTGGACTTTCTGGTAATTGCGGAAATCTAATCCAAGAATCGTGACATTATTCCCTGAAGTATTCAGCATCTGGTAATATTCGCCGAAAATTTTGTACCGGGTCCCCTGGTAAAGGTTTACTCCCAGGCTCCGGGTATTATCATAATTGATCTCCCCTTTAATACTTCCCCATACGGTATGAACATCCGGTTCCTGGAGATTGAGCTGATCAGTGGAAAGATAAACAGCCCGGTCATAGCGGATTGCCGCCGTTCCTTTGACATTAAGGACCGGGTTGAAAGGATAGGTGGCTACATAATAAAGCTCATGGATCTTATGCCGGATCAGGGAATAATATCCCACCTCCTCTACTGCCTTCCGGTGAAAGGTGATCTGGTGGTCCAGCCTTCTTTTAAAGATGGAGTAACTGAAAAGGTATTCATTGTTGATCAGGTTTACATTCAGCCTTACGCCGCCGCTGATGCGGTAATCTTCCATCAGATCGGTTATTCCGACCATAAACAGGGCATTCAGTCCCGGGTTGACAAAATCCGGCGATGCGCTTCCGGTAAAAGGCTGGTAAGCAAAATTAAGGTAAGTGAAATCGATCTGGGTCACCATCTGGTCGATGGAATATTCTACATTGTAATTCAGTTGCTTGGCCGATTTATATTTGTCGAGCGTATCCACACTCCGTCCCAGCCATAAACCCTGGCCAACCTTTTTTAAATCCTCCTGGGTAAGTCCCGCTTTCGCCGTGGTGTCCTTGTCCCACTGGCCGATCTGTTGCTGCAACCCCCCGGCCCCTTTCAGGGTATCATGGAGGTCCCATTGTACATGGGGAACTTCACTTTGTCTGACAACGGAAAAGTGTTTTTTTTCATGGATTTTAAATGGTTCGGCCAGAGGCGGGGCGGTATCAGGTTTTGAAGCCTCCATGGTTTTTTCAGGAACGGGGATCCGGAGCTCCTTTAACCGGGACGGGCTTAATTCAACATGGGAAACATGTTCCGGGCGTATCAGGTCGGAGGTGTACATCCTGAAATTGCGATCCTGGTAAAGGATCTCTCCAATCCGGGCCCCCTTAACCGAAATATCCTGTTCTTCAATGTTCCTGGAATAATTGGTGATGGGCCAGGTGGAAGTGAAATACCGGTAATGGGTTGTCGTATCGATGTATGCAATGGCGCTGTCATATTTAGCCAAATACCGGTTAAATACTCCATTTTGGTCACCCAGATAACAAAAGTAATTGTCCCCATAAGGCTGTGGTTGAATTTCATGAACATCCGGTGTATGGGTAAGCCGGCGAAGGACCTGTCCCTTTGTTGCATAATTATAAAGAAAGAGATCGTTGTAGTTGCGCAACTGATCGATCTTTACCGGATCATCAAACCGGATGGTATCGTTCAACCTGTTGGAAGAGAAGATGATATCGCGAGAGTGGTTGATAAATCTTGGATTCTGATCATCGAAAATGTCCCTGGTGATCTGTTCATGGGACCCTGAAGCAATGTTATATACAAAAATATCTGACTGCCCTTTCTGAACTGCTGAAAAGACCAATAAAGATCCGTCATTATTATAGGAAATATCCGTTATTTTCTGAAAATTTTCAAGGACCTGATGGGAATAACTTTTATCGAGAATGTTATAAATATAAAGGTATATCCTGCCTTTGCGCTCCACAATGAGCGAAATAGCTTTTCCGCTGGGATGCCATGCTATCAGGGGAAAGGAATAATCGGGACGTTCTTCCAACCGGTATCCACCCCGGAAAATCCTTTTCTTTTTACCTTTTTCGAGGTCCTGAATAAAAACCTTATAGATACCCAATTGATGGGTCACATAAGCAACCTGGTCCCCATCCGGACTTACTTTCAGTTGGTTAAACGTTCTGTCCGGCTTTTTTCTGGTATTGATCGGGGGACCGGCAGGCAACGTCCGGTTATGTTCCTGCAGCGTATATATCTCTTTGTAATAAGTAAGCCATTCCTGGACCAGCCCATTATAGGAAAGTCCTGTCACGTATTGAAAGCCACGTTCAATATTACGGCTGAGCCGCGACATATAAACAATGTTGGGAATAGCCGACTCGCCATATTTCATGGCGATGTATTTCCAGAAAGAATGACCGGCCTGAGTGGCTTCGAGACCAGTCAGCCGGTTAAATTTCTCATACTGACCATTCAGGATGGCATCCCTTACCTTGTTCTCTACTTCTGCATCCCATTTTCTGGAGACAAAAGCGATCAGCCCGTTCATGAACCATTCGGGAACCGTGTAAAGGGCATTGTTCTTAATCTGGGCGCCAATCCCTGTACCATAAATCATGTTGTTCAGGATCACCTGTGCAATACCTGCCCGGATCTGTTGCTCAAAATGTTCGTAATCCCCGTCAAAAAAAAGCAAAACCCTTCCCCCGATAATCTTGGTTACACCACCGGTGTTGTAGTAATCCCAATCACCATATTGACCTATATTGCTCTGTTTCAGATCAGAAAGTGTATTGAAAATGATAAACTGGACCTTTTCTTCAAGGTTTGACTGGAGGGTCCTTTCGATCTCAGGAATGTGTTTATCGGCAAATTCCGCCGTAAAAAGAGCCAACTCCTTTCCGTTCAGGTAATAATAAGTATCAAATTTGTCGAACCGGTAATAGAGCCAGAGGAAATTGGTAAACTGTACCCTGCTTTTTCCAAAGGTCAGTTGCGAACCGTTATAGAATTGCGCCCTGGTGATCCCCGGACAAAGAATAAAAAAAACGATAATGACCCATGCTGCTGCCCATCCCCTGAAACGTTCGTTTAAGCATGCATCCTTCATCATATCCGTTAGTACAGAGCTACTGAATTGGAACCGCTAAAGTACAATTATTTTTGTTGCAGCAGCCATATAGCCTCCTTTTCATATCTTTGCAGGGTTTTGTAAAAGATTGAAAATCCATGATCCATATAGAAAAAATGACATTCAACCTCTTTCTGGTAAATACTTACTTTCTGTACGATGAAACCGGAGAGTGCATTATCATCGATGCCGCCTGCTATGATATCGAAGAGCGGCATGAAGTCAGGGATTTTTTAAAGGATAACAAGCTGAAGCTGGTACGCAACCTCAATACCCATTGCCACATCGACCATGTATTAGGCAATGACTTTATTGCCAATACTTTTCAGATTTTTCCCGAATATCACCAGAAATCAATACCCTTATTACTGACCCTCAACGAATTGGGTTCTTCGTTTGGGTTCGTGATTGACCGGATCCCGGATCCTGCCCGATTTTTAGATGATGGAGAAACAATCCGTTGGGGCATTTCTGAATTAAAAGTACTTTATACGCCTGGACATGCCGAAGGAAGCGTTTGCTTTTACAATGCCAGCCAGGAATTTGTGATCACCGGTGATGTTTTATTCAAGGATACCGTTGGACGAACAGACCTTCCCTCCGGCGATTTCAACGCCCTCATGCAAAGTATCCGGACAAAACTTTTCACTTTACCTCCAGATACGGTAGTTTACCCTGGACACGGGCCGGAAACAACCATCGGATATGAAATGGAAAATAATCCGTTCATCCGGTAAAGGGACTGGCCCGGAATCGGAAATTTGATGCATTGATTTGATGGATAACTTGTTGGTTCATGAAGATAAGGCATAAGATATTGATTATCCGGTTCAGCTCTATCGGTGATATTGTACTGACTTCTCCTGTGGTACGTTGCATGAAATCCCAAATACCGGGACTTGAGCTTCACTATCTGACCAAAAAGCAATTTTTTCCTGTACTTGAAGCCAACCCCTATATCGATAAAGTGTGGCAATACGATCATAATTTTGATGATCTCCTTCCGCAATTGCAGTCGCAGGGCTTCGATTGCGTTGTTGACCTGCATAAAAATTACAGATCGTTATATGTGATACAAAAACTAAGGATAAAATCACTGGCTTTTTCAAAGTTGAATTTACGCAAGTGGCTGGTTGTCAATTTTAAAATTAATCTGTTACCGTCAGTTCATATTGTTGACAGGTACCTGGAACCAGTCCTGCATTTAGGGGTACATAATGATGGAAAGGGACTGGATTATTTTATCCCTGAAAACGATGGGCTGAACCCTGACACCCTTCCTGAAGCCCTTCACCAGGGCTTCATTGCGATTGTTATCGGGGGCAAACACAACACCAAGATTTTCCCGGAAGAAAAGGTGGCCAAAGTATGTGACAATCTTACCCGTCCTGTCATCCTTCTGGGAGGCGATGAAGACCAGGCGCGGGGTGAAAAGATTGTAGCGGCAACCCGGTCCATGGTTTTTAATTTTTGTGGCCGCTATTCGCTAAACCAATCAGCCAGCCTCCTGCGCCTGGCCGATGCCGTCCTGACCAATGATACCGGTTTGATGCATATTGCAGCCGCTTTTCATAAAAGGATGGTCTCGGTATGGGGAAATACCATCCCTGAATTTGGGATGTATCCGTACCTGAAAGGAGATGACCAATCCAATTCACTGATTGCCCAGGTCAAAGGGCTTTCCTGCCGCCCTTGCAGTAAACTGGGCTATGACCGTTGTCCCAAGAAACATTTCCGTTGCATGAACGACATCGACACACTTGAAATAACCACCTTTCTGAATAACCATTAAAATCATCAATTCCAGACAGACAATGAGCATGTTCATAGATACCCATACCCATATTTATTCTGAAGAATTCGATGCTGATCGCGAGATGGCGATATCGCGGGCCGGGCAGGCAGGGGTTGATTGTTTTTTATTGCCCGCCATTGATTCCCAGTATCATGAAAGGTTGCTCCATACCGTCTCCGGCTTTCCTCATTTATGTTACCCCATGATGGGGCTTCATCCGACTTCGGTAAAGGCTGATTTCCAGAATGAACTGGCAATTGTTGAGAATTACCTGGAGCGGCCGGACCTGCGGTTTTATGCAGTGGGTGAAATCGGGATCGACCTTTATTGGGACAAGACTTATGAGGCGGAACAGAAAAATGCATTCAGGAAGCAGCTTAACCTGGCAGTAACGCATCATCTTCCGGTTGTTATCCATACAAGAAATTCCATGGATATGGCGCTTGAGATCCTTGAAAAAGAAAACAATCCGGGCCTGCGCGGGGTTTTTCACTGTTTTAGCGGGAATCAGGAACAAGCCAGGCGCGCCATCAATCTTGGGTTCCTGCTGGGGATCGGGGGTGTGATAACCTATAAAAATTCAGGGCTACAGAAGGTGGTTGAAATGACCAATCCCGAACATCTGGTGCTGGAAACGGATGCCCCGTGGCTCCCGCCTGTTCCCCATCGGGGTGAGCGTAACGAACCATCCTATATTTCACTTATTGCCCAAAAAATGGCAGAAATAAAAAAAATCACCCTCGATCAGGTCGCAGAAATTACCACGCAAAATGCCAGGACTATATTTCATATTTAATATCAGATCCTTTTCCGGGATCCGGAAATAACATAGTATTTTTATAAAAATGCATGATCATGATAAACCAGACAGCTATTTTAGTAATTTATACGGGAGGCACGATCGGGATGGTGCAGGATCCGAAAACCATGTCGCTTCGCCCGCTTACTTTCGACATCCTGTACAAGTACCTTCCGGTGCTTGAAAATTTCAATTGCAGGATTGATTTCTACACCTTTGAGCCTTTGCTTGATTCATCCGATATGAATCCCTCCTTTTATATTCACCTGGCCAGCGTGATTGAGGAAAAATATGAGGATTATGATGGGTTTGTGGTCCTCCATGGATCGGATACCATGGCTTATACCGCCTCGGCCCTCAGTTTTATGTTAGAGAACCTGAACAAACCTGTCATATTCACCGGCTCCCAGCTTCCCATCGGGATGGTCAGGACCGACGGCCGCGAAAATTTCATTAATTCGGTTGAGATAGCTGCAGCCAAGGAGTTTGATACGCCGGTTGTCCCGGAGGTTGCCATTTGTTTTGAGAACAAGTTGTACCGGGGAAACCGAACGAGCAAATTCAATGCTGAACATTTCGGCGCTTTTGTATCGGTGAATTATCCTTTGCTTGCCGAGGTGGGCGTACATATTAAATATTACAATAATCTGATCCTGAAGCCCAATTTTAAAAAATTGAAGGCCCTTAAGGTTCTTGATGATGACATCGCGATCCTGAAATTATTCCCGGGCATTTCGCCGGATGCGGTTGAGGCCATACTCAACACCCGGAACCTGAAGGCCGTTATCCTTGAAACTTTTGGTTCCGGTAATGCGCCGACAGCCCCCTGGTTTCTCGATCAGATAAGGGATGCGGTTTCCCGCGGGATCATTGTTTTCAATGTGACCCAATGCAAGGGAGGAGCGGTTGAGATGGGTAAATACGAAACCAGTGTCGGACTGGGTAAGATAGGGGTCATTGGAGGTTATGACATCACGACCGAATCGGCTGTAACCAAACTGATGTACCTGCTGGGATGCGGTTATTCAGCAGATAGTGTTAAACAGCTTTTACAAACTTCCCTCCGGGGAGAAATGACCGTTTGATTTTAAGAAAATTTCTTACCTTTGCGGGAAATTACGTGGATGCTGGATGGGGGATGCTCCCTTCTCCTTGAGGGGAAGGGTCAGGGGATGAGGTGGATGCTGGATTTCAGCGCGTAATAAATAAATTGACCCGGAGAGGTGTCCGAGTGGTCGAAGGAGCACGCCTGGAAAGTGTGTATACGCCAAAAGTGTATCCTGGGTTCGAATCCCAGTCTCTCCGCTTAGATTGAATGTAGGTTAACGAAAACCACTGAAATTCTGAAATTGTCCACTGCTACGCCAGCCTCGTTGAATGGTTTGTACTCAAATTTCTTTACATTAAGCCTCAAATCCGGGAATTAGCGCCCCATGGTTTTCAATCATGGTACCAAGTGGGGGGCATGTGGGGAGCATGTGGGGACCTGCTGTCTGTTATGTTGGTCCCGAAAAGGCGCTAAGATGATGGTTACAGGGAGAAATAATAAAAAACCCGGTTTCAGTTCGGATAAGTCGATGCTGGCGCGGAGTGTTGTGTCAAAAACCAATATCAGGCCATATCATCCTGAAGTCGGGCTTCACTTCATTTCCCTGCATGTTCAACAATCAGTTGCACTACATCATACGTAACCGCATCAAACATTTCTTCCACATTCCTCGTGTACCCGGCGTTGGGGCTTATGATGGCATCCTTCACCATGAAGGCTTTGTAATCGTTGTCCTGGGCCCCGATCCAGGTGGCGAGCACGCATCCGGTCGCGCTCAGTCCACAGAGGAAAAGGGTGTTGCTGCCTGTGGCTTTGATGACCTTGTCGAGGTCGGTCTTGTTGAAACCATCCCCATAAGTTTTGATCACCTTTGGATCGGTGGGCAGAATATTCACCTTTTCGGGATATTCAAACCCTTCGGCGCCCGGGGTGACACCGTACTCCTCGCTGGTGTGGTAAACCCTTATGACAGGATAGCCATGCTTTCGGAAGAGCCCGATCAGGCCGTTGATGTATTCCATTGCCATATCCTTATCCGGTGACATCATAGGCAAAAAGGCTTTCTGGACGTCGATCACCAGTAAGGCGGGTTTGATTGGTTCTTGGGGCTTTTCGGGTTTATCCTGGGCAAAGGATGGAACAGAAATGGCCATTAACAGTATGGCCAGCAGGATGATAATTCTTTTCATGGCTATTGGTTTTTGGTTAATTTTTCACTCACCTCAAATATACTGAATCCTTCTCACTATTCTTTTTGCTATTTTACAACAGGGATTGTGAATGTAAATAAGCTTCCTTCTCCTGGTCTGCTTTTAACCCAGATTTTTCCGCCGTGCCTTCCCACGAACTCTTTGCATAACAGCAAACCCAACCCGCTGCCTTTCTCTTTTTCCGTCCCCTCGGTGGACGTTTTTTGATCAATCTTAAAGATAGAATCTATCATCGCCGGTGGAATGCCCACGCCCGAATCTTTCACTGAAATTTCCAAATAATCATTCCGGGCCACCACGGATACATGGATATTACCGTCTTTCGGCGTAAATTTGATCGCATTGGCCAACAGGTTACGGACAATGGTGCCGATCATATTTTTATCGGCAAAAACAAAACAGTGGTCCGGAATGTCAGAGGTGATGGTGATTGATTTCTTTCTTGCCATGTTATCAAGCAGCTGGATTGTATCCAATAAATTGTTCCTCAGGTTGAACACTTCTGGAAGAAATTCAATGTTACCTGTCTGGGCACGGGACCACAACAGCAAATTCTCTAACAAGTTGTAAGCTCGTTCGGCCGATATCCTGATGGTGTCGATGTGCTTCTGGATCTCTGTATCGTCCAGCTCCTGGTATTCGCTTTTGAGAACTCCGATGAACCCCAATATCGTATTAAACGGATTTTTCAGATCATGGGCTATAATGGAAAAGAATTTGTCTTTCGTTGCATTCAGGTCTTTCAGCTCTTCGGTCTGATTCATCAACGTCAGTTCCACCATCTTCCGGTCGGTAATATCGGTAACAACCCCAAGAATTGCATTTTCATCACCATAGCGGATCAGTTTTGTACTTAACACGGTGTACAATTTTTTCCCCTGTTTGGTCCTTATGGCATATTCATACGGAGGGACTTCTTCACCCAGCAAATGATGCCTGAACGCCTCCATGATTTGTGTATGGCATTTAGGGTCAATCAGTTCCATGAAATTAAAACCGGTTGAATAAAGTTCTTCTTTTGTGTACCCCATAACAGATTCACACAGTGAATTTGCATAGACGACATTCCCTTTGATATTGATGAAAATCATGTTGGGGGAATATTCCGCAAGGGAACGGAATTTCTCCTCCGATTCTATGAGTTTCTGTTGGATATTTTTCCACTCGGTAATGTTTCTTTCAATAGAAAGTATCATCTGTTGCTCCCGGTAAAAGATCAGCGAAAAATTGATCAGGAATTCGATGGGATGCCCGTCTTTATTGAAATGGACCGTTTCATAGGATTCCAGGGTTTTCTGCTCAAGAATTTGTCTGATCGTACGTTCCCCTCTCCGAACATCCTTCGTGAGTTTTTTCAGGCTCATCCCGATCAGCTCCTCTTTCGGGAATCCATACGTCAGGCAGGCTTTCGTATTGGCTTCCAGGATAACTTCATCATCAGGCCTGAAAATCAGAATGGAATCATTCGCCATTTCGAACAGGTTTTTGAATTCCTGTTCCGTCTTTTTCAGCGCTGATTCTGCCCTGATCTGGGCCGTTATATCGTGGACCAATCCTTCGTGATACAGAATATTTCCCTTGTCGTCGCGGTAGAACCATCTGAAATCTTCTACCCAGATCTCAGCCCCGTTCTTTTTTTTCACGCGCACCACCATGAGTTCATTTTCTTTATGCCCGGCAATGATCTTTTCCCTGTCGGCGGGTTCGAAATACACCTGGTTTTTAATATTTACGGCAAGCAGTTCTTCGCGGCTCCCATAACCGAGCATTTTCACCAGGGCCGGATTGACTTCCACAAATTTCCCTTCAGCGGTGCTTTTATACACCCCCACGGGCATGTTTCCGACCAGGTTCCTGAACAATTCTTCGCTTTCCCTGAGCGCTTTCTCGGTTTTTTTTCGTTCGGTGATATCCCTGTATATGCCGTATCCTCCGATATACTGACCGGATACCTCGATGGGTGTTGCGATCAGGGAGACGTGGATCGGGGCGCCATCATTTTTATACCGCACCGTTTCCATTTCGATGGTATTCCCGGAATGTACTTCCCTGGTGATTTCTACTGCCTGCTCATGTTCCTGGCCCTGTGCAATAACATCATCAATCGGTTTCCCGATTACTTCTTCCCGGTTTAGCCCGAAAAGATTCAGGAATTTCGAATTAACCCGATCAACTTTCCCTTCTTCATTTAACACGGAAATTGCCTCCGGGGAACTTTCAAACAACTTGTCCATGAAGGCTTTTTCCCGCAGATATTCCCTCTCAGTCCGTCTCTTATCGGTAATATCCCTGACAATCGACTGGATCCGGATATCTCCCCCCCAATCAATACGGTTCAGGGTAACTATCGTGTCAATTTCGCTTCCGTCTTTCTTTCTGTGCCTCCAATAAAAGTTCTGGGGTGTGCCTTTCAGGGCAAGCTGAATATGATACTGAGCATTTATTCTCGACTGCTGGCCATCAGGCTGAATATCGGGACTGAATTCCCAGGGGGAATGACCGATAATATCTTCTCTGTTACAGCCATAGATTTTAAGCGCCATCTGGTTACATTTGATGAAAAGACTATCGTCCATGATCACGATCGCATCGTTGGCGCTTTCAAATAAAACCTGGTATAAGGTTTCATGATTGAATTTACTGGGAGGCTTCATAATAGTTGGCATTTATAGTTTTATACCGGATTAATCATAAAACAGAATCTGATGCAACGGCATTGACCTGGTATCCCAAGAAAACGTGAATATACAGGAATTTTAGTAATTTTTTTACTCCGACCAAAAAAAATGCCCGTACATTACTGCGCCCAGGGAGATTATTATCTGTGTACGCTGAACGTTGAATGGCGCGAGATACAAAAGAAAGAGATTTCCGAAATTTTCTATAATTGGGATAAATTGTGATTGAACAAGGCATTTTCACGCCTTAATCCCTTTATAAAACTCTTGACTTTTTGTCTTAATGTATTATATTTGATAGCGATAAACGATTGATGTATAAGTACCCCCAAACTCAGCCATTTAAATTCAGCAAAAATGAAACACCGAAGTATTGTTGTTCTGCTTTTCCTATTAAGCGTGAACATGGCGTTAAATGCCCAGGTAAGCCTTACGGCCACTTCAGGGACCACATCCGGAAGCTATACTACGCTTTATTCGGCATTCGCCAAGATCAATGACGGCACACACAAAGGTGTGATCACGATCACCCTGAGTGGCAGCACGAATGAAGGAGGCAATCAGGTCTTGTTATATTACAGCGGTTACGGGTCGAGCAGTTATACATCGATAACTATTTATCCCACTGTGAGTGGCGTTGTTATCAGCGGGAACCGGAATTCTCCGATGATTGTTCTCAATGGGGCAGATTATGTGACTTTTGATGGAAGGGTCAATGCCACAGGACAAACGGTGGATATGGTCATCAGCAATTCGAGCACCGCCTGGGACAATTATACATCGACTATACAGTTTCTCAATGGCGCCACGTATAACACAATAAAATACTGCAGGCTACAGGGTTCTACACACCATGGTGCGGCAGGAATCCTTTATTTTGGCACAACTACGGGCGCCGGGAATAATAATAACACGATCGACCATAATCAGATCACCAACGCAAATGGCGACCCACCATTTAACGCTCTTTTATCTTATGGGACCAATGGCGCCCCAAACAGCTCAAATTCAATCACCAACAACAACTTCTATGATGTTTGGAATTATATTTATACTTATACCTATGCAATTAACCTTTCTTTAGGTAATGATGGCCAGGATTCTTACAATACGGGATGGACAATCAGCGGAAACAGTTTCTATCAGGTAAATGAGTACAAACCTGATTTACAAAATGATGCACGGTCTATCAACTTTATTTTTATTAATTCTTCTGTCGGAAGCGGTTTCACAATATCGAATAATTATATGGGTGGAAACGCTCCTCTTTGCAGTGGGACATGGACCAAAACATACGCCAACATGTCTTTCAATGCTATCAGTGTCAATGTAGGTGCAGGAACGGCAAATAATATCCAAGGAAATACAATAAAGAATTTCGATTACACAAACACCGGAAATTGCTCCTGGACCGCGATAGGTGTTCGTGGTTCAGGAAGTTACAATATCGGAACCACTGCAGGAAATTGTATCGGAAGCTCATCAGGCACTGGCTCTATTATTTTTACAGCGAATGGAGGAGACTGGACCAGCCTTAAAGGGATTGTCAGCAACTGCATTGGCGCTGTTAATATTCAGAACAATACCATCGGTTCCATTACCAGCGGGAATACTGATCCTCAATATGCCAACAGTATTTACGGGATATACCTGTATAGCCAGAATCCGGGAACTGTAACAATCAGCAATAATATAATCGGCAGCGTTTCCACACCAAACAGCATCAATGCGACCTCTCCTGCAACTGAAAGCACCTGGGGTGGTGGTATACAGATCGTTGCCGGTATTCTGGCTGAAGGGAATCAGTCGAATGTGACCACAAACATAAGCAACAACACGATTGCCAACCTTACCAATGGGACCACAAATACCGGTCCGACAACGTATCAGGGTTGGATTTCAGGGATTGCTGTTTTCAGGAGCGGGAATACAATATCGGGGAATACCGTGCATGACCTCACCATTTCAAATTCTAACACTGGAACAGGTCCCGCTACCGGAAGTGACTGGAGATACAACTCCCTGTCGGCGGCCGGGATCATAGTTTCTTCATACCATAACGTGGCCCAGACTGTCTCGGGTAACACAGTATATAATATTTCAAATACGTATTCAGGTTTTCAGGGACATGTTGCAGGTGTGTACTTTTCGGGGAATTCAACCGCGAGTGCGATTACACAGAATCTTATTTATAGTCTCAGTGTAAACTCAGTCAGCTCTGCCAATATCCATGGGATCAAGATCGGTGACGGAGCTGCAACTTATTCAAACAATATCATCACCCTGGGAGGCACTACCGCCACCACCTTGTACGGCATTTATGAATATGGAGGTTCGGGTAACAGAGCCAATTCAATTTATTTCAATACCGTGTACCTTGGAGGAACTCCTTCCGGTTCAGCAAACAGCTATTGTTTATACAGTTACGCCAACGGGAATACCAGGAATTTCAGGAACAACATCCTCGACAATGCCAGGTCGGGCAATGGGACACATTATGGCATTTACTTTGTAAATACCGGAGGGAGCCTTACCTGCGACTTCAACAATTATTATGTATCTGGAACCGGTGGGATGCTTGGTCATTATAGTTCCGATAAAAGCTCCCTTCCCGTTGTGGCTGGGGTGTCTGGGAATGATCAGAACAGCAGCGCTACGCTACCGGGTTTTCAAAATCCTGGCGGTACTACTGCGGCAAGTTATATTCCTTCGGCCTTGCTACCTGCTGCGACCGGAACCGGCATTACTACCGATTATTCGGGATCTGCACGATCCGGATCTCCCGAAATCGGCGCTTATGAAAGAGATGCCACGGTGACCTGGACAGGGGCAACTTCTACTGATTGGAATACCGGATCCAATTGGAACTCCGGGGCTGTTCCTACATCAGGGCTTAACATAAATATAGGTTCAGCCACCTATCAGCCACATATAACACAAGACATCAGCAGTCCCACGGTTTGTAATAACCTCACGATACAGTCGGGATGTATACTGACGATAGATCCCGGCAAAGCCCTGACTGTCAACGGGGCCCTCACCAATAACGCCGGCAACAGCGGCCTGGTGATCAGCAGCGATGCCACGGGGACC
>Ga0172381_10000358_pt1 | contig 55322 bp, 58 predicted proteins | sample Leawel6488metaG_FD_119754 | JGI IMG/M metagenome (GOLD analysis project Ga0172381, IMG submission 119754) | Leachate microbial communities from a municipal landfill in Southern Ontario, Canada - Leachate well 64-88 metaG | ecosystem: Engineered > Solid waste > Landfill > Unclassified | place... | reverse complement strand
GGAATCAAAATAATTTTTTTAGTTTTATATTTTTCTTGTTTTAAAAATTCTATTACTCCTTTCACATTCTTTTTAAATAAGGTGAGAAGCTTCGCCCCCTCTTTTCCATGGCGAAACCCATATTTCACCCAAATATCTCTAATTCCTTTTTCTTTTGAAAATTTATCCAGAAGAAGAAAAAATTCTTTTTCTTCTTTATCACCTTTATAATTTCTCGAAAAAACCCTTTTTAATAAAGCATTAATTAAATACCATTGATGTTGTTTTTTTAATATTTTTGCTAATTTTTGATATTTCCTTCCAAAATCAACATCGGACAAATGTTTTCTAGCTTCTCTTCTTAACCAAAACATCTTCTTATTATTCTCCTCATGATAACCCAAAGCATTTAATGCTAAAAATAGCATAAATATCTCTTTGTTGTTTGAATATTCAATCTTTGGAAATATATATTTCATAGTTTTATTGTAACAAAAAACGTCATCTTTCTCAATTTTAATTAAGTTCTAACGTCCTACCCACGTATAAAAAATATCCAGCATAAACACTGGATATTTTAGTGGCTCGCTTGGAGGGATCATATACGAACAATCAAATGGGAAGAGATATTCCCGTATCCTACGGTATCACTGCAACAGATTAACCAATTACTTACGATTATTCACTAACTTAAAAAACCCCTACTTCTACCATCCATAATTATAGTATTTAACTCGTCGAGGTATTTTTGGCACAAAACAAACACATCTTCATCGCCCGTCCAATCGTCAAACCGGTACCTTTCTTCAACAATTGGGAGTTCGTTATAAATGATTTTTGGGGGTTCGGAAGAAGAGCTATATTGCCTCTTAATATTTCCGTCCAAATCACGAATGACAATGGAGACTGACTCCGAAATGTGCATGGTCTCTGAAAGTTTAAGATTTATATCTTTTATAATTGAAACTGGTTCAATGTGAATGTTAATATCTCTTTTGTCTTTGAAAAATTTAGTCACCTTACTATTGATAATTTGAGTATTATACCAGATCTGACCCCCATTTTTTGTTTCAACCTCTTTAAGTGCATATTGCAAAGCTGAACGAGCAGATGAAAGAAAAGCACTAAGATTGTACTTCAAATTATCTCTATTCTCTTTTTCTTTAATCATTTGGGAATAGAAAAATTTTGCTTCTTCAATTTTATCTAATTCGTGCATTTTTTATATTTTAATAACGCTTCTTTATTTTTTTATCTTATCAGGTGGCTCGTTATTATTGGAGTTAATATACTCTTCTAAATCAAACTCTATTCGCCCGTTTTGGAATAAAATTTCAATGGCTTTCTCCGCTGCCATTCCATAATCAATTACAGCAATAGCTAAATCATGCAAGACTCTAGTATCAATAAAAATAATATCATCAAGTTGTTGTTCTTCTTCACCCGTATATGCGAGCTTTCTTTTTTCTGGCTCTGTATTTATGTCATAATTCAAAATAAGCGCTCCTCTTTCAATCTCTTTTTTATTTTTTAGATGTTTCCATAATTGAGCTATGTGTCCAGAGGTTGGATATGAAACATTATCACCTTTAATTTCAGCTAAGATTTGCTCATCTCCAACTCCGATCATAATATCTTCATGATTCAAAGTAGTCTCTTTATTTTTATCTGCATCAACAACAGATAAATGCAATACTTCTTCAAGGGTACGAATTACCCCTTCTTTTAATGTATCGTTTTTTTGAGTCAATAAGTCTGCTAAAAATTTATACTTTTCTTTAGCAGATTTTTGTTTGATTTCCACCTCACCAATTAGATCTTTAGCTTTTTCAACTATTTTGTTAATTTCTTCTTCATACTTACGAACCTCTAGGGGTAAATATTTATTAGAACTTTGCCAATCAGGTTCATAAAATTCTGGTAAGAATTTAGGAGAATATAAGGCAAATTCTTTAAGTAATTTAGTAATAACTATGTTGCTATTTCTAAATAGTGGCAGCAAAAAGAAGGCGGGGCTACAATCGCTGTGGTGCATGCTATCATTATGGTAGCAGCCCAGAATGTCATCTGCTTTATTTTTATAGATATTTTTAATTAGGAATGCCGAGGAGAATTTCTTATAAAAATCATCTTCTCCGGAATCAATGGTGATATAATTCTCCGTAGGCATAATAACTTCACCTTCCAACTCTTCAAAAATCTTATTAAATTCTTTATTTACACTATTTACCGTTTTATCTCTACCTATGGTCTGATGCAAAGTTACACCTCGTATTCCAAGATGAAATAAGTCTTTTGATGTATAATTTCCTAATAAAATTACTAGGAAACCCTTACGGTCTAAAATATAACCAATGAAATCATCTATGTATTTTCTATCATAAGATTCCACTTTATCAACAAATTCTTTTTCCAAATCAGGAACGGCGTGTAATTTTATAAAGATAGCTTTGTATTCATGTATTGCCAACGGAAAATAAACTTGAAACATCTTTTTCAAATTTTTATTGAAATCTCCGGTATCGTAATCTTCTTTATAGGATAATACGTCACTCAAATACCCACGATCAACCTCCGTCTTTTCGGGCAGTTTTAGCTTGCTCGCTTCTATTTTAGTAAAGTTAATTAAAAGAATTCTTGATAGCATAAGATTATACTAATATCTTTAATCGCTTTTCTGAAAGTATATACAAACTATAAAATGAAAAGAAAAAATTTGCAACAAATCAATCAATTACTAACACTAATTAGATAAGATTTGATTTTATGGAATTTTAATCGTAAGCTGCCAGTATATGAAACAACGTTATTACTCTTTTAAGGGAGAAATTGGCTCGCTATTATATAGGATTATTTACCTAGGTATTTTATATTTAGGGCTTAAATTCTTTGGAACATCAATCCTAGATGACTTAGTTATTTTCCTAATAGGATCATTATCTTTTGAATTAGTTGGATTTATTCTAAGAGGTATAGGATTTTGGAAATACTAAAAATATGGATGGATTTCATAGAATGGTAGTACGTCATGCCTTTTCTCGATTTAATTTTATCCGGGAAACACCTCCTTATTATAAAAATGTGGCAAATCCAATAAATTCATAACCCATAAATTGTTTATGGTGTATTAACGTGTATTGGTGTGCATTCGGATAGATTAGAATGGATTGCCGTGTATAGATATACATTCAAGAGAATATGAGTGGATTATTAAATAATTTTATAGGGAGACTGATAAGTCTTCTTTAGGTAGTTTTTGGAGCCTCTTCTTTCATTAAAGACTTAATTCTATCTTCAAATCTTGGATAGGCACCATTAAGTAACTCGAAAATTTTATTAGTAAGATTTTGAGCATCGGTAATAACTGGTGTTAGTTTAGTAAAACTTCTTGTTGGAAGTCGATGAAGTCTATGAAGTGGATTAACACATTTCTCATAAACAGACTCTCTCATCGCTGCCCAATTAGCGTGAATATAACTGGAAGTCCAATTATAATACTGATCATATATCTCCTTTAAGCCAACCTCTTCACTCATTTTACGTAAATCTGTGCTGTCCCAATGACCAATATTGATTGATAAAAATTCCTGCCACGCATCTTCGTTGGCAATCTCATGCATCATTTCCTCATTAACCGCTGTTGGTTTTTCTTTCAATTCTTGTAACTTGAGGTAGATCAGTTTTGCCTGTCCTGAACCATATGACCTAAAACTATTCCATAATTCAGAGTCGTCTTTCAACATTAAATACGCAAAGGTTATATAAGATTCCACCAATGCTCTTAGAGTGAGGTGCCCAGTCACAGAGTAATCTAATCTGAGCAAGATAATCTCAGTGAACAAGGTAAAAGCATAAAAAGCAAAACCAAAAGCCCCTTCGTGACGAGCATCAATAGCCGTGGTTGTTGATGTCTTCAAAAAATGATCTATCAAGGCAAATCTGATTCGCTTCGTCTCTACCATATAATGCTTTCTATATTTATCCCAAGCTTTAGCATCATAATTATCTTTTTCTGTGGCACTTGCGGGAATGCAGCTAGTTCTTTCAAAAGATTCTTTCCAAAAATAGTTTGACCAGGATCTGTCAGTGTTTTCTTTTTGATCTGGAACAATTTCTGATGCCCTAATAAAAGATCTTATATGATGTAAATCACCAAAATTCGGGTACTCTAACACTCCTTTCACAGTATTGTCTATATCTTTTATTGAACTAAAAAATTTAATCTTTTCAGCCATTATCTGACAAAGTAGTTTTACCCATCTGCAATCTGTAGCTTCATCTGATTGATGCCACATAACCCTAGGGAGTGCATCTGCTATTTTTATTACATCATCATTAGCTATAGAATCACCCAACTCTTCATGCCATTCCTTAAAACCGGGCAACTGAGAAAATAACACTAAAGGACGTAGGGCTTCTTTAATTATTTTTCCGTCGCCCCACGAAAGCAAATGTTTAATAAACTCAGATCGTTTTTCTGGTGCCCAACTACCGATACCAGTTATTGTGATGTTGTAACATTCTTTATTTTTTTCAACAAAAGAAGCCACATGCCTAAAAACGCTGAGAGCCTTTTCTCTCTCCCAATGACCAATTAACAAAACAGCCCACAACATATCGGGCATTCTGTCGTTAATCCAGGAAGAAGGCGTAAATTTTATCTGAGCGAATGGTGGGTGAAGTTGTTTTTTGTCTCTTTTGTGCCCAGATAATTTTGTCTCATTATTATATTCTTTTTTATTATTTGCCATTTTATTTTAAGAATAATCTTTATATTCGCAAACTAATCTTTTGGGAACTTTTATTCATGTCTAAACCTCAAAATCTTAAAATTTAATATACAAACTTTTTAAGAATTTTATTTTAATTTTGATATAGCCGAAGAATCTATTATTGATAAACCATTCTCTTTCTTGGTATAAGGAATTTTTTCCTCACTAAAGCCGAACCATAAATAAATTTCTTTAAGAATATCAAAGGCTATTTTTTCACTATTAAAATTTTCGGTTTTGAAATCCAAAGATATTGTATAATTATTATCTGGAGCATCTCTATCTTCATCATGAAAAACTTGGGTATATGACTGAGTATGATATGGGGCAAGATAATTTACAATACCATCCAAATGCATATTCCTTAAATCAACTCTAATACATAATTCTTGTGGCATTTTTTGACAATCCCGTAAGACTAAATCATAAAAATTAACAAAATTATAAACTATTTCTACTAACGCTGTAGAATGAATTTTAAGCTTATTTTGTGATCCTCCCCAAGATAAAAATGCTGCGTCTGCTAAGCCTGCAAAAACTAAAGTAGCATCTCTATATAGATTTATAATTTTACGACTACCATTTGCGACACTGATCATTTCTCCTTTTATAATTTTAGCCTGATCAAGTGTTTCAAGGCTCCATCCGGCATAGCGAAGAACAGGAGGATGTTCTAAGCTTTCCCTAATACTCCCCTCGACATTACTAAAAATAGTTTTCAGCGATACCACCTCTTTTGGATAAGCAGAAAGTATGATTAGTTTTTTCTGATTCATATTATCATATTCTATTGTTTTTTCTATTCTTGCATTAACTTTATCGTTGATATTTTTTTTTTCTAAATCAAACAATTCTTTAGTTGTTGATTGTTTCAATATGGCTTCCATGCCATCAAATCTTTCTTTAATTTTATTTTCATAATTAAATCCCGATCTTAATGTCTTTTGTAAATCAATAATGGACAATGGCTGACTGTTATCACCCTTTCTTTCTGCATACCCAAAAAACATTTCAATTCTTTTTTTCTCATCCAATGTTTTTGTGATCAAAAAAGGCTTTATAGCATCTTTTTGTGCAGGCATTCTAATAATAACTATGCCTTTTTTCGAATCATTTTTCATGGGCTTCCATTCAACTTCTATTTCATCTGCTTCTGGATAAATCCAGGATTTGATCACATCTTTATATTGAGAAGTATTTACTAAGCCCTGAATGAACGGTCTTATTTCTTCTATTTCATCACCAAAATGAATAGTACTTGGTTTTGTTTTAATGCCAATCAAAATCACACCCCCTTGAGCATTCAAAAAAGAAGAAATGTCTTTTGCTAATTCACGCTTTCCTGAATCAAGCTCAATTTGATATGGTTGAGATTTACAATCAAACCAAATGTTTTCAACTTCTCCAATGAGTTGATCAAAATCCGAAGCAATAATAACCTCATTAAATTTTTCTCTACTTATTGCCATATTTTGATTTTACATCAATTCTTGTTTTTATAAAAGCATGTGAAATCTGCTTAAAAAAATGAGATTTTGAAAAAGAAGAAGACGAACTGTGGATAACTTTTTTATCAATCGACTTTTTTCATCTACGCCAGTATACGCGCATACACTCATATCTATTCGCATCTACACATCATAATTGTGTCAAAAAAATTGAATAAAGTTAATATAAAAGATAAAATAAAAATATAAGAGAGGCAAACCGCCAATCTTTACAAAATAAACTAATCCAGATTGCTTTTTATGTCTCACGATTATTGTGAGGTTATGATGACGATTAGTTTTTCATATAAGCATCATATAACCCGCAATTGTCTCAGTTGCGGATTTTTATTATGGAACTTACGAATGAACAAATTCAGCAATTCAAAGAATTACATTCAAGCGGAGAGCTCGATGGTCTTTCTGAATTTGAAATCTGTGAAATTGCCAACAATGTAGCAAATTATTTTCTTACACTTTTTTCAATTAAACAAAGGATCGAAAAAGAGAGGTCGGTTGAGATCCCTGAGGTGCTCCATGCATTTCCTAATCTTCATGAAATGCCTCAGGGTTATTAACCCATTAACAATTTTAGAAACAGAGGTTATCGGTAAGTCCTCTGGAAAAATAAACTGACCGCAATTCATTTGGTGATCAAATTATAATTCCCCGCTCTGAGTGAACCCATTCTCAACGGGGTACTCCATTTGCTCATCAGATGACAACTTGATTTAAGTTTTATTAGACAAAAATTTAAGCGTAGGAGCGCTTAACTAATTGAAAACATAAATCTTTTCTAAATTCAAAAGGTCGGGCTATGGAGTATAAAAAAGGGGTTATAAATAAAATATGTCAACAAAAAGACAAAAGAAAAAAAGAATAACCAATCAAATTAGAATTGGTACCAATTTTCACCGTTCATTAAAAATAGCGGCTGCGGAAGAAAAAACAACGATATCAAAATTAGCAGACGAATATCTAGGATCGTTCATTAAACCGTCCAAGACCTATTCACGAGACGTCAAAAAGGTAGTATAATATATTTGCGTCCTACAATTTCATATAAGTCGTGAAGTGTTTTCCTAGCGGGCAGTAAGGGGCTAATCCCGACCTCCACTAGGGTGCTTCACGGCATCTGAAATTGTGGGACGCAGGTCGTCGATTAGTCCCTTTTTGCATTTATAAATAATACAATGGATAAAAAATTCAAAAGTTTATCAGAATTTACTCCTGAAGAGCGTAAAAAAGTCAGAGAAAATTCGGACTCCGAAATGACTGATGAAGAATTCAATAAAGAATTCGGAATTAAACCAGGAGAAAAAGTGGATGATGTTTGGGGATTGCAAATTTTTAAGCATTCTCCAAAACCAATAATCAAGCAGTCGGAAGAAGAGCAAATTCGCAAACCTTATAAAAATAGACGGAAACCAGAAGAAGATACAAAGGAATTTTTCATTTTTCTGATTATAGGAATACCGGTATCGTTAATTTGTTATTGGCTGAGTAATTATGCATGGGCTTATCTTATAATTGGAGCCTTGTCCATTTTTATTTTATTACCAGCAGCATATGTAATTTTTACTCGCGGCTTGAGAATCATTGGACATCTTACGGGATCAAAGAAATTAAAAAGAATTGAATAAAAATATGTCGATTACAGCTTCAAAAATTAAAGCGATATTGTATTGTCGAGTATCTTCAAAAGAACAGGAAGAAACTGGGTACTCCTTGCCATCTCAAGAAAAACTATTAAAGGATTATGCCGCAAGAAAAGGCTTTACTGTAACAAAGACTTTTTCCGTTGCAGAGTCTGCAAGTGGCGAGAAACAAAGAAAGATATTTGATGAGATGATACGGTTTGCGGAAAAGTACAAAATCACTAACATCCTTTGTGAAAAAGTTGATCGGCTCACAAGAAATCTTAAAGATGCGGTAACCGTCAATGACTGGATTGAGAAAAATCCAGAGCGACAAATACACTTTGTAAAAACGAATCTTGTTATTCACAAAGACGCAAAATCTGACGAGAAATTTCGTTGGGATATTGAAATAGTTTTAGCTAAAAAGTATATCGCTAATCTTTCGGAAGAAGTTAGAAAAGGACAAAAAGAAAAAATTGCGCAGGGATGGCTGCCAACAAAACCACCGCTTGGCTATCATACTATAGGAGACAAAGGACATAAAACTCACATCATTGATAACGCTGTGGCACCGCTTATGCGACAAATGTTTGAATGGTATGCCACAGGTAACTATTCAGTATTGCGGATCTGGAAAGAGCTACACGAGGCTGGACTGCGCTCAAGAAGCGGTAGAATGGTTCCCACGAGTAGGATTCACAAGCTACTTACCAATCCATTTTATTACGGAAAAATGCGTTGGATAGGACAAATATATCCAGGTAAACACGATCCTATTATAAGCAAAGATCTTTTTGATAAAGTACAGTCAATTTTGAAACGTAAAACTAAAAACCCCCATCTGAGTAAACACAACCTACTTTTTAAGGGTATGATTTTTTGTGAACATTGCGGAGGAATGCTTACTTGGGAAACACAAAAAGAACACCAATATGGACATTGCAATAATAATCCTAAATATCGTGATTGCCCCCAAAAAACTTATATCAGAGAAGAAAAAGTAGAAGAACAAATTATTTCATGTTTTGAAATGTTCGCGCCAAAAAACAAAAAGGTTTTGGAATGGATTGAGGGAATTATAAAAGAAGAACATTCTCAAAAAATATCATCCCGAGAAAATGAAGTCGGCAGACTTCGTGAATTATTAGACCGGATACGCAGAAGAAAAGATCTGATATACGAAGATAAAATTGACGGGATTATTTCATTAGAAACGTATAATAAAAAATTCTCAGAATATACTACAGAAGAGAATAATTTAGAATCTTCTTTATCCAGAATTAGTGATAATTCAGATGAATACCAAAATCTCGGAGTCGCCATTCATGAATTAGCCTATCAAGCAAAAGAAATTTATAAAAAAGCCACTATTGATGAAAAACGACTTCTAATGAGACAAATTTTTACGAACATCGTGCAAGATGGGCATAAAATCAAACCAAAATTCACTTTAGCGGCAGAATATCTATCAAATTGGATACCAAAGCTAAATCAAGATTACGAACCAGAAAAAACTCTTACTACAAAAGAAAAAACAGGAGTTTCAACCCCTGTTCATCCTATGTGGCTCCGGCGGTAGGATTCGAACCTACGACCCTCTCGTTAACAGCGAGCAGCTCTACCACTGAGCTACGCCGGAATATACAGATATTTTAGTAAATATTCAGAAAAAAAGCAACAAAAACGCCTCAATCCCCCAATTAATCCAAGCATACCCACACGCCTGTTTACACTTGACAATAAGAGCATATAATGAAGATATGGGCATAGTGATTTATAATTAAAAAAATGGAACAAAAGGAAAAATCAACATTATTTAAATATGTCATTCTTCCGGGATTATTAATTTTAATAATAGTTATTATTCTAAACAGTTTTTTATACCAATTAGAAGCTAATTTTTTTAGTAATGCCTATAATAATGAAATTGCGGGAATTATAAATTTAATAAATAGAAAATTCCAGAGTGTTTTAGTTTCAGCAGAAAGTATTAAGGCTTTTTTCATCTCCAGTCAAGAAGTAACCGAAGAAGAATTTAATCTATTTGGTCCAGTATTAACAGAGACTATTGGTTCAGACATAGTCTTTGTGCCTATTGCAGTTGAGTGGATAGACGCACAAAACCATATCCAATATGTTTACCCAATGAATGAGAATAATGATAAAATAATTGGATTAGATTTAAATCAATACCCTAATCGCTTATTACCAATAACCAAAGCGAAAGAAACTCGATCTTCAGTTGTCACCGAACCAATTATGCTTGGTCAAGGATATCCCGGACTTCTTCTTTATTCACCTATATTCAAGGGTGATGATTATTTAGGAGAGGCCGTGGTAGTAATCCGCCTAAATACTTTACTTGCCCTCGCCCCAGGAAGCAGTTTAATTTATGAAAAAGATTTACGTATCCAAACTGATAATTTTGTCATGCCTTTTGATGAAGATGCGATTTTTAATAATAATGGGGAACGCATCATAAACCCTCAGGGGGAGTTAACTAAAGATCCAAACGCGCAAAAATATTTTACACCCACAATAAACACAGTAAGTCATAATATTGTTTTCGCAGACAAAACCTGGCAATTAAAACTTATCCCTACTTATATCGGGCAAATAACTCAAAGAATGATAGTCTATACAGGAGTTTCATTAATTTTTACATTGTCTATTATTATCTTTTTATGGATGCTAGAAAGAAGAAGAAAACAATTATTACTAATCACAGCCAGAACCGAGGCTTTAATTCTTAGTATCGGCGATGGATTAGTAGCTTCTGATAAAAACGGAATTATAACCTTTGCTAACAAAAAAGCTGAGGATCTCTCAGGATACAACGCAGCGGATTCTATTGGAAAATCTTATTATGATGTTTGGCGCTTAATGAATGCTAAAGGTATGGCTATTCCTATAGAAAAAAGACACTTTCATCGTGCTCTAGTAGAAGGAGAAATCACTAAAATTTCCATCATAGACCATCTTTCTATTTTAAGAAAAGATGGGACATCATTACCAATCTCTTCTACTATCTCTCCAATTATAGTTAATGGAAATATTGAGGGAGCAATTATAGTTTTCAGAGATGCAACCAAAGAAAGCGAGATAGATAGAATGAAAAGCGAATTTTTATCTTTAGCCTCTCACCAATTATTAACTCCCATTTCATCAACTAAATGGATTACCGAAACATTACTCAATAAAAAAACCGGTCCCCTTAACGAAAGTCAAAAAGAATATATTCGCAACATTCAAACCTCCATCAGAAGAACCGAGGAATTGATTAATTCATTATTAAATATATCCAGAATTGAATCGGGTAGATTGATGATTAAACCCGAATTAACCAGCCTAAATCAATTAGCAGAAGAAGTAATCGGAGAATTAAAAAACAAACTGGAAGAAAAAGGACAAAAAGTAGAAATGAAAACCGACCCCAATCTTCCTAAAATAAACGTGGATCCAAAATTAATCAGAGAAATATTTAGAAACTTCATGACTAATGCCATCAAATACTCTCCCATAGGTAAAAATATCTCCATTGAAACCAAAGTAGATGGCGCAAATATTATCTCCAGCGTAACTGATAATGGTTATGGTATTTCTGAAAATGAGCAACATAAAGTTTTCGAAAAATTCTATCGCGGTGATAATATTCTAGAAATAGAGAAAGATGGCAACGGTCTTGGCTTATATTTAGTTAAACAAATTGTAGAAGCATCGGGAGGAAAAGTTTGGTTTGAAAGTGTTATTGACCATGGTACAACTTTCTGGTTTAGCTTACCTCTATCAGGTAGCCCAACCAAAGCCGGAGAAGTATCTCTTAGTTAGAATAAAAAGTCGTATTTAATACTTACGGAATAAATCCGTAGTAATGTATAAACTCTATTTATATAGATAAACCAACTAACGATTTTATTTCACGCGAAGAGAGGACATTTAAATTTAAGCTGGGGAAGGTTATTGCTTCAGCGCTTTCCGGTTTCATCGCAGGAGTCATCTTTGCATCTATTGTCTGGATAATCGCACTCTATGTTATTAATATGCTGTCAAAATAGAAATGTGTGGATTATCCCACAATAAAGACTTAGATATTACAAAATGAAACTTCCAAAAAGAAACCCCGCGATGCGTTAGCATCGCGGGGTTTTAATTTATTATTAATTATTTTTTTCGTATTCAGTCGCAATAATAACTTTTTCCATTTCTTGCTTCATTAATTCAACGCTATCTTTAGAAAATTCTTCAAACAAATTCAATTTCATTTTCTGAAACATGGAAATATAAACCTTGGGAAAATGTTTGTATTTCAGAGCTTCGTAAAAATCAGGAGCAATAATGTAGTCTTCGGGATGAATCAAAATAATATCAGGACGAAATTGATCGGTAACAAAATTAAAAAAGTAATCAAGGGAACAATCCGTAAGAACCAACTTGTCTATTTCAAAATCAGGAACAGCCACTTTCAAAACACTCATAAAAGATTCGGAAAAACTACCGAGAACCAAAATCCTCTTTTTTATTTGTATCATTTTTTCACCTCTTTCTCAAGTATTCTCTTTCGATTTTTTCAAGCTTATTATATATTTCATCTTCATGCCACGGCTTATCAGTAGGAATTTTCCAAAAAATGGATTTGGGGAATGATCTCATCAAATTATCATAAAATTCGGAGTTCTTCAAGTAATCTTCAAAAGTAATTAAAATAAAGTCGGGTTGAAAATCAAGAACATAGACTGAAAATTCATCCCCTGAAGAGTATTTTTCTACAATAGGAATAAAAAAAATTAAAAAAGGACGAAAAAGCATTTTAAAACGTTCAATAAAAATATTCGGCACGTCACCAATCACCAAAATCCTCTTTTTTCTTTGTGTCATTTTTTTACCTCCTTTTGTTCCAACAATTCATCAATCATACATTCAATCATAGACAATCTCAAAGATTTTACTCTCGCTTTTTTCTTTGGCGTAAGCATACTTAAATCCCCAACAAAAAACACATTAACATCAAATTCAACAAATCTTATACTAAACTTTTTTAAAATCTGCCTCAATAAATCAAAACCTCCATTTTTCACAACTCCTTTTTCCATAAAAATTCCGAAAATTTCTCTCTGTTGTAAATCATCAATCAAAGCTTCTGTATCTTCAAAGAATTTAGGATTAAGAAGACCTATGTCATTAATACCAAATTTCTTAGACGCCACTTCTTCAAGTAATACCAGAAATTCATTATTATAATTAAGTCCATCTTCACCTTTTATATATTCATACATTATACAATCAACCATTACCACTAAATGAGTCAATTCCTTTAATCTAGGAGTTAATATGAATAATCATTTTCTCCTCCATTTTACCAATTTTAAGATACCGCTTCTGATTATAAACATAATATGCAATTAGTCAATGAAATATTTTTTGAATTTTACAAACAAAAAATGTATAATGAAATCTTATGAACTCTAAATTTACACATCTTCATGTACACTCTCATTACTCTCTCCTTGATGGATTAGCGAAAATTGAGGACTTAGTACCTAGGGCTAAAGAATTAGGATTTGAAGCCCTAGCCTTGACTGATCATGGCTCTATGCACGGCATTCCAGAGTTCTACAAAAAGGCCAAAGAAGTCGGATTAAAACCCATTTTAGGATTAGAAGCATATCTGGCACCAGAAAGCCGCTTTCAAAAACGACCTAAAATAGATGACAGACGTTATCATATTACTCTCTTAGCTAAAAATTACGAAGGTTATAAAAATTTATTACAAATCAACACTAAAGCTCACTTGGAGGGATTTTATTATAAACCGAGAATAGATAAAGAATTATTAAGAGAATATCACGAGGGCATTATTGCCCTATCAGGTTGCTTAACTGGAGAATTATCTAAATTGATTCTAGAAAATCGTTTAGACACAGTGGAAGAAAAATTAAAAGAATATCTAGATATTTTTCACGAAGATTTTTATTTGGAACTCCCCTATCACCCGCAAATTCCGGAAAGCGCTAAAGTAAAAAAATATTTAATAGAACTTGGAAAAAAATTCAATGTACCGGTAGTAGCCACTTATGATACGCATTATTTAAATCCTGACGACGCAGAAGCACATGATATTATGTTGGCAGTACAGACTGGGAATAAAACCACCGATGAAGATCGCCTCACTTTAAAAGGAACGGATTTTTCTTTATGCCCGACTGAAACTATGGAAGAGTTATACGCTGATTGTCCAGAAGCTTTATCTAATACCATGAAAATCGCGGAATTATGTGATGTGAAATTAGATTTCGGAAAAACTTTACTTCCTCATTTTGAAGTACCCTCAGGAGATACTCCAGAAAGTTTATTAGAAAAACTTTGCGAAGAAGGAGTAAAAAAACGCTTTGGAGAAACTCCTGCCCCAGAAGTTATAGAACGTCTAAAATACGAGCTACCAATCATTAAAAAAACCGGTTTTGCTTCTTATTTTTTAATAGTACAAGACTTTGTTAATTGGGCCAAAAACAACGGCGTGGTAGTCGGGCCAGGCAGAGGCAGTGCCGCTGGTTCTTTGGTATCATATTTATTAAATATTACCGACGTAGACCCTATTAAATTTGATTTGCTTTTTGAAAGATTTCTTAATCCAGAAAGAATCTCCATGCCTGATATAGATATGGATTTTTCTGATACTAAACGAGATGAAGTAATTAAATATTTGAAAGGAAAATATGGAGAAGATCACGTAGCTCAAATTGTTACCTTTGGAACTATGGCCGCTCGCGCAGCCATCCGCGACACGGGCAGAGCAATAGGATTGGCTTATAGTTTTTGTGATAATATCGCTAAATTAATTCCCTTCAATAACACTTTAAAAGAAGCAGTGGCGGGGGTAGTAGAATTACAAACTCTTTATGAAAGAGATGCAGATGTCAAAAAATTAATTGATGCTGCTAAAAAATTAGAGGGTTGTGCTAGGCATGCTTCTATTCATGCCTGTGGTATTGTTATTACCAAAGATGCCCTAGTTAATTACACGCCTTTACAACGCGCACCCCAAGATGAAAATTCCATTATCACTCAATATGATATGTATGCCATTGAAATGTTAGGTTTATTGAAAATGGATTTACTAGGATTAAGAAATCTTACTACTATGCAAGATGCTTTAGAAATTATTGAAGCCGTACAACATGTCAAAATAGACTTATCAGCATTACCCGATAAAGATGCCAAGGCTTTTAAATTATTTCAATTGGCAGAAACTGTGGGAGTTTTTCAATTAGAATCAGGTGGCATGAGAAGATATCTCAAAGAATTAAAACCTTCTGATATAGAAGACATCATCGCCATGGTGGCTTTATATCGTCCGGGGCCAATAGAATTTATTCCACAATATATTGCCAGAAAACACGGCCGAGAAAAAGTTTCTTATCTGCATCCTAAATTAGAGCCGATTATGAAAAAAACTTTCGGCGTCATGATTTATCAGGAACAATTAATTAAATTGGCTATTGAATTGGGTGGATTTTCTATTGGCGAGGCTGATGTTTTAAGAAAAGCTGTTGGTAAAAAAATCAAAGAATTACTGGATCAACAAAGAGACAAATTGATTAATGGCATGATTACCACCAGTGGCTTATCTAAAGTCTTAGCTGAGAGAATCTGGGCGTCTATTGAGCCATTTGCCCAGTATGGCTTCAATAGAAGCCACGCGGCCTGCTACGCGCGCATTGCCTACCAAACTGCCTATCTTAAAGCTCATTACCCAGTAGAGTTTATGGCTGCCTTGATGAACAATGAAGCCACGGAAATAGAACGCGCTGCTGCTTTAATCACCGAAGCCAAGCATATGAAAATTAATGTTTTAGCTCCAGACATTAATGAAAGCTTCAGAAAATTCAGCGTGGTACCGGAAAAGAATTCTATTCGCTTTGGTTTACAAGCCGTTAAAAATGTAGGAGAAAATATCGTAGTAGAAATTATTCATGAACGCAAAAAAAATGGACCTTTCAAAAATGTGGAAGAATTTTTACAAAGAATTGAGCATAAAGATTTAAATAAAAAATCTTTAGAGAGCTTAATCAAAGCCGGAGCTTTTGATAATTTAAATGAACGCGGAGAACTTCTAAACAATCTGGAGGAATTATTACGCTTCAATCAAGATTCCAAAAAAGCAGCTGTCAATCCGCAAGTTAATCTTTTTGCTAAAGAAATGAGTTTCTCTCCCCTCCGTTTGAAAAAATCCGAACCCATGCCTCTAGAGGAAAAATTAAGATACGAACGTGAATTACTGGGGCTTTATATTTCTGACAATCCTTTAAATTATAAAAAAGAAATATTTAAAAAAGAGACCACCAGAACATTGGCAGAAATTACTGATTCACTCATAGATCGTGGCGTAAAAGTTGGCGGCATTATTAATGAAATTAAAAAAATTATTACCAAAACCGGCCGAGCCATGCTCATCGCTAAAATAGAAGATTTAACTGGAAATATAGAAATTACGGTTTTCCCCAAAACACTGGAAATAACCTCAGAAGTTTGGCAAAAAGATAGCATCGTCATAGTAGAAGGTAGAGTTAATAAAAACAACGGTGAGTTGAAAATCATCTGCGAAAATGCCCGATTAATTAAATAAGAGGCGTTAAAAAAAGCCACATTCTTTCACAAGAAGTGGCTTTTAATTTATTTCTTAATTTTTTTGTAAAAAATAACAAAGAATAATAATAAAAATAAGAAAGGGGAAACGAATCGCAATAAGGATCAGGATCAAAAAAATTATAATCACAATAAATGCGGACGCAAGATCTTTGAGAAAAAGAAATAGGGTAAATAAAATAAAAATCGGAATGCGAATTAGATATTCTAATAATTCTTTGATAAATTGAAAGAAATTATTCATCTTGACCCCTCCTTTTTATTTCTTCTACATTGCCACAATTCGCTTTATAGATTTTACAAGCCCAAATGCTATAATTGAGCCTGCTATACTACCAAAGATACAACTCGGCATAATCCCCCAATAATGAACTATCGTAGAACCCAGAAAATAACTTATAATCAAAGTCAAATCAAATAATACCATTACCACACACCACCAACCCACTTATTTCCATGCTTTTTTTGTCATCAAACCTCCTCCATTTTATCTGTCTCTTATACAGATATTTTTTAATTTTAAATCTAAATATAGTATATAATATTTAAACTAAAAAGTCAATAATAACTTTGATTTTGGCTTTATTTCTTCGTATAATATCCGCATGGACAAAAAAGATGCAAAAATAGAAAAAATCAGACATTCACTCAGTCATTTATTAGCTATGGCTGTTTTGGAAAAATTTCCCAAAGCGCAATTAGGCATTGGGCCAACTATTGATAATGGCTTTTATTATGATTTCCTTTTAGAAAAACCTATTGAAGAAAAAGATTTGGCAGGAATAGAAAAAAGAATGAAAGAATTAATTAAGCAAGGTATTGATTTTAAACAAAGCTTTATTTCTTTTAACGAAGCAGAAAAACTTTTCCAAGATTTAAAACAACCATTTAAAGTGGAATTAATCAAAGAATTAAAGAAAACTGGCTCTACTGAAGCAGGCGAAAAAACTCGTGCCAAAGCTACTGAAGCTTCTTTATATCAATCAGGAGAATTCATTGATTTATGCGCTGGACCACATATAGCCAATTCTAAAGAAATCCCCACTGATGCTTTTAAATTAGACCGCATTGCCGGAGCTTATTGGAGAGGAGATGAAAAAAATCCCATGCTTACCAGAATTTACGGCTTAGCTTTTGAATCTAAAAATGAATTGGAAGAATATCTAAAAATGATTGAAGAGGCGCAAAAACGCGACCATCGCAAATTAGGCGTGGATTTGGATTTATTCAGCATTCATGAAGAATACGGACCAGGCTTAGTTTATTGGCATCCCAAAGGAGCGCGCATCCGCGTAGCCATGGAAGATTTTTGGAGAAAAGCTCATTATAAAAATGGTTATGATATTGTTTTCACTCCCCACATCGGCAAATCTACCCTATGGGAAACCAGCGGACATTTAGGATTTTATAAAGATAATATGTACAGCCCTATGAAAATTGATAAAGACAAATACTTTATCAAACCCATGAATTGTCCATTTCATATTATTATTTACAAAAACAAATTACGTTCTTACAGGGACCTACCTTTACGTTGGGCAGAATTAGGCACTGTTTATAGATACGAAAAAGCTGGCGTTTTGCACGGATTATTAAGAGTACGCGGGTTTACTCAAGATGATGCTCATTTAATTTGTACTCCGGAACAAATGCCTTCTGAAATTAAAAAAGTAGTTGATTTCTCTATTTATATTCTTAAAAGCTTTGGTTTTGAAAATTTTCATCTTTATTTAGCTACTCAACCCAAAGAAAAATCCGTAGGTGATAAAAAAATGTGGGACGAAGCTACTGAGGCATTAAAGAATGCTTTACAAGAAATGAAATTAGATTATGAAGTTGATGAGGGCGGTGGAGCTTTTTATGGCCCTAAAATTGATATTAAAATTAAAGATGCTTTAGGCCGTGAATGGCAATGTTCTACTATCCAGTTTGACTTCAATATGCCAGACAGATTCCAAATGGAATATATCGGCGAAGATGGTAAACCACACCAGCCTTATATGATTCACCGCGCCTTGATGGGCTCTTTGGAAAGATTTTTTGGTACTATGGTGGAACATTATGCCGGCGCTTTCCCCTTCTGGTTAGCTCCTGTGCAAATTAAGATTTTACCGGTTAGTGAAAAACATCTAGATTTTGTGAAAAAATTAAAAGAAGTTTTTGATGAAAATGATTTCAGAGTAGAAATTGATGAATCCAATGATACTATTGGCAAAAGAATTAGAAATGCGGAAATAGAAAAAATCCCTTATATCATCGTAGCTGGAGACAAAGAAATAGAATCAGGCAATTTGGCTATCCGCGAACGAGGCAAAAAAGATTTAGAAAATATCAAAACTGAAGATTTTATCAAAAACTGCAAGAAGTTATTACCAAAAATGTAAAAGAAAAGCGGTCGCCTCTGGCGACCGCTTTTTAATATTTCTATTTTAACCACCAGCCAGACAATAAAACACCCCAGATAAAACCCTTTAAAATTCTCTCCCAAATAAAAAATTTAATCAGGCCCTCCCAAATAAAAATTTTAATCACACACTCCCAAATAAAAATTTTGATTATCACCTGCCATAAAACAAAGTAAAGCCATTCAATAATGATCGCAATGCACATAAGCGCAATTAACCAAAAACCGCCAAAAACTCGATGCAACCAATTAAAACTTTTTTTATATGATAGCCGATACTCTGAAAAACTATTAAATTCTTCCAAAGAAAGGTCTTTTTGAGAAATGGGGCCAAAAAAATTAAACATAAAGCCAATTTTTTTACTCCCAATAATAATAGATGGCGCAGGAAAAACTATCTTTGTGAGCAAAGAAATTTCTTCATTATTTTTTGTGTAATTCCATATTGTTTTAGTGAGAGTATAATCAGCTAATTGTGAAAAATTAATTAATATTACCGATAAAATAACCCAAAACCAAAACTTCTTCCAGCCCTTCAATTTTTTATAAAATCCCTTCATTTTCAGACCTCCATATTTGAATTTTAAATACCGTTTTATATTTTAAATAAAATAACAAAAAAGTCAATGTTCAAGCGCTTCTTTCATTAATCTTACAATCTCTTCAAAATTATCATTTTCTACTGATTTAACTTGATGTTTAAACCCACACTTTTCACATTGATAATGAATAATATATCCGTCACGCACTACTTCTGCGCTAATGGGCTTCATTAATCCATCACAACCCGCCCGCCTATCTCCGGGGTTAATATCAACATGCTTAGACCACAAACACTTGGGACAATGGTCGGTATAACCAGCTCCCTGAACTTTTTCACCACAATGCTCACAAGTGAAATCCTCTTTTTTTCTTTGAAATCTCTTCATTCCTAACATATCTAAAAATCTACCATAAATTACTACTTTTTAAAAGTTCTTCATTTCTTACTACTCAATCCGCCGGAACGTATACGATACTATAGTATCGTATACGTTCCGATTTACTAATATTAATTATAACTCGAATCTACACGCCAGCTGGCGGATGAATTGAAATTATGAACAATTTATGCAAAGATAAATATGATGAGTGAGAATAAACAAAAAATTATCGTAATATTGGGGCCAACTGCCTCAGGTAAATCTGACTTGGCAGTTAATTTGGCTTTAAAACATAACGGGGAAATCATTTCTGCTGATTCTAGACAAATCTATAAGGGCATGAATATTGGTACGGGCAAAATCACTAAAAAAGAAATGCAAGGTATCCCCCATTATCTTTTAGACATTGCCTCACCAAAGACACAATTATCAGTAGCACATTTCCAAAAACAAGCCCAATTAGCTATAAAGAAAATATTAGCCAAAGGTAAGACTCCAATCATCTGTGGTGGCACCGGACTTTATATTGATGCTATTATTGATAATCAAATTTTCCCCAACATTAAACCTGATTTTAAACTCCGCAAAAAGCTAGAAAAATTAACTACAAAAGAATTATTCGCTAAACTTAAAAAACTAGACCCTAATCGCGCCAAAAACATAGATAAAAATAATCCGCGCAGATTAATCCGCGCCTTAGAGATAGTAATGATTTCCAAAAAACCAGTGCCTAAAATCCAAAAACACAGAGATTATGAAGTATTAAAACTAGGAGTAAAACGCGAACAAAAACATTTAAATGGACTAATCTGGAAACGCCTTATTAAACGCTTTAATGCTAAAATGATTAATGAGGTGAGAAAACTAAAGAAATCAGGCGTTAGCTTTAAAAGATTATATGATTTTGGTTTGGAATACCGCTGGATTGGCCTCTATTTAGAGAAAAAAATCACCAAAGAACAGATGATTCAAGGATTATATAAAGCCATTCGCGACTTCAGTAAACGCCAAATAACTTGGTTTAAACGCGATTCGGAAATCCACTGGATTAAAAATCAAAAAGAAGCAGAGAAATTAACAAAGAAATTCTTAAACTAAAAACGACCCATAAGGGTCGTTTTTAGTTATATTCTAATTAAATTTTCCAGTAACACTTGCAGCAGAATAATCTGCTGGCTCGGCTTTCTTTTTTTCTTCTTCTGTCATTAAAATATCCTCGATACTGGGGTTTTTTTCTGCTTGTTCCTTTTCCCCTTCTTCAATCAATAAAGAATCGATTAACTTGTCAGTATCAATTCCGATAAGACCGTACAAAATATCCACCATCTTGGCCCTAACCCTTTTTATTTCATTTTCACGATTTTTTTTAATATGATTAAAAAGTTCTTCATTTATTCCACCCTCTTTAATAAGAGCCTCTTTTGCGGCAATAAAATCCCGCAATCCATTCTTTAACGCTACCACTCTATCCTCTGCTTCATTATATACTTCAATATGGCCCGCTTTTTCTGCTATTTCTAATTCTTCTATGGAACTGAGTTTTTCTCCATGTTCTCTTTCGTATTTTTTTTGTACTTGTTCTAATACTTCTTTCATATTTTTTATTTTTTATTAAGAGACTCTTTTGTATCTTCTAAAACCTGCTCTAAAAGTTCGTTATATTTTTTCTTTAAAATTGGTAATCTTTTTTTAGCATCTTCCACAATATATGAATCTTCATTTTTTTTGATAGCCTCCTCAACAATTCCAATTTGTCTTTCGATATCCAAAAGGTCTCCTTGTTTTTCAAGGCGCGCTTCCCCTTCCATTCTTTCATGATCTTCATTGGATTGTTTAAGAAAACCATTATCCTTATTTTCTATTTCAATAGAAGCCATTTCTTTTTTCGCTCTTTCTTCAAATGTTTCTTTATCTTTAAATCTAGGATCATTTGGATCAAAAAGTCCGTCGGAATTAAATCCCACTCCCGGATCTTTTTTAATAGGTTCTTTTTTATCTACTGGTAATTCAAGTTCTAATTTTTCTTCTATTTTTTTTGGTTTTTCCATAGAATTTTCAATACTCATAATTTTTATTTAAAAAACGACTCAATTATTATATCACCTTTTTATATCAATATATTAATTATACCATAAAATAGAATAAAAAGCAATAGTCTATTTTAATAGATTTTTCCTTAATAATTCCTGTATTACCTTGGGGTTAGCCTTACCCTTAGATAAAACCATGCACTTACCTACTAGAAATTGCAAAGCATTGTCTTTGCCCCCTTTAAACTCCTCTACAGCTATTGGATTCTCCTCTATCGCCTTCTGAACAAAGGATTCTAAATCTTTTGTATCGGAAACCTGTATCAATCCTTTTTCTTGAATAATATCTCCACATTCACGATTGGCTTCAAACATTTCCGCTAACACAATTTTAGCAGCTGCAGAAGAAATCATATTTCTATCTACAAAATCAATCAAATGAGCAAAGTTTTCATGATCTATTTTTAAGTCATCTATCTTAATGCCATGAGCCGACATAAGACTCTGCAAATCATTCATAAAATAATTATAAGCTAGTTTAATTCTTTTCTCCCTGTGTTGTTCGGAAGCTTTTTCAAAAGTATCCAATTCTGAAACCATTGATTCAAAATATTGAGCCACTGCCGGTTCCAAAACTAAAGCTTCTATATCTCTAAATTTTAATCCGTATTCCTTCATAAAACGTAAACGTTTAGCTTCGGATAATTCCGGTAATTCCAGCTTGATTTCCTCCAAATCAAACATTTCTCTTGGAGCCATAGGCAATAAATCTGGTTCAGGAAAATAACGATAATCATGTGCTTCTTCTTTTTTGCGTTGAGAAAATGTTTCTCCTTTAGCCTCATCCCATCCACGAGTTTCCTGAATAATTTTTCCACCTTCTTCTATAACCTCAGTTTGTCTTTTAATTTCATAATCAATGGATTGCCCCACGGAACGAAAAGAATTAAGATTTTTAATTTCTACTTTAGTACCATATTTATCAGCACCCTCCAAAGCCATGGAAATATTAACTTCGCAACGAAGTTCTCCTTTTTCCATATCAGCATTAGCCACACCCAAATAACGTAAAATAGAACGTAATTCTTCAGCGAATCTTTGTGCTTCATAACCAGAAGTAATATCCGGTTCAGTCACTAATTCCGCTAAAGGTACGCCAGCGCGATTAAAATCTACCAAAGTACTTTTTCCATCATCAGGATGTACCAATCTGCCAGTATCTTCTTCCAAATGCACTCTAGTTATTCTAATTTTCTTTTTCTTTGGTAATTCATTCTCGCTTTCCAAAGGTAAATCTATTTCTAAATATCCACCCGACACAAACGGCTGGTCATATTGAGAGATCTGATAAGCTTTCGGTAAATCAGGATAAAAGTAGTTTTTTCTATCAAATTTAGAGACCTCTGCCACATTACCATTCAAAGCCATACCAATCTTCAAAACAGCCCTAATAGCCTCTAAATTGGCCACAGGCAAGGCCCCAGGATGTGCCAAACACACTGGGCAAACATTCATATTTGGCTCCCTTTCTTCAGAATCATTTAAACAGGCACAAAACATCTTAGTTTTGGTCTTCAATTCCATGTGTATTTCCAAACCAATTGTTGGTACGTATTTCATAAGAGTATTTTAGCACACCAGGTAGTGAAATTTCAAATAACTTTATTCTGGCGCTTTCAGCGCCAATTTGAAATTCTACTACCTGGCATAAAAAAAGTAAAAAAACAGCCCCGCCAAAGCAGGGCTGTATGAATTCAAATTGGAAAAACTGCTTTTACCAAACGCCAAGTTTCTTGAAACACTTCATCCAATGACGGTTCAGTATTAATTATAAAACAAGGGTGTCTTTTCCCATTAATATAAAATTCTCGTATTAGGGGTCGACCGGGTTCGGGGCTAACATCTTTAAAATAAAAAATTTCTCTAGCTGCACTTTCTATGGCTATTAAAGTTTTCTTATTCTCATAAATATCAATTATCTTTCCTGATTTCAAATTTCTCTCAATGGCTAAATCAAGCGGTAACCAATAATATATTATCAGATCAGGAGATAAATATCCGGTATCCAAAAAGATTTTATGCCATTTTTGTAACACAGAAAAATTTATACCCTGAGATTTTCCGTGCATATAATTAGTAAGGTCATAACGATCCTGGACTACCCAATTTCTCGCTAAAGCAAGTAAAATATTATTAGTAATATCATCTAAGCGATCCATAATAAAAAGAATCTGTCTATCTTCTTCACTGAGGGATTCTTTTTTTATCAAATGACCAAGAATTTCTTTGAGTTTATCTTTCATACAACGACTTCTCTTCAAATCATCCTCTAAAAATTCAACACCCTTTTTAATATCTTCTTCTATTACTCCCCAAAGATAATCAAGTTGTTTATCCAAAAAATACAATAATTTTTCATCCAAAACAACCTTATCAATTATTTGTCTAATTAAAAGACCATAATTACCCTTAGTTGGCTCATGATTAGAAATAACATCAATACCAAATGACTGCAATTTAGCCACCAATGCCTTAACTTGTGTCGTCTTTCCAGAACCATTTAAACCTTCAATTAAAATAAACTTTCCGGGATTAGAATTATTCAAATTATAATTTTCTTCCAAGAGTTTCATGCTTCCTCCCTTGCCCGCCGAATCCGCCAGTTGGCGGAGAAAGCGAGAATAAAACTTTTAAATAACCTCTACCAGTCTAAAATAATTTTTATAAAAATACAAACAAAAATCCGCCTCATCGGCGGATCTTCAAAATGCATATTATTTCTCTACTTCAATACCCATATTCTTAGCAGTACCCTCTATACTACGCATAGCGGCTTCCATGCTATTCACATTCAAATCAGCCATCTTTTTCTCAGCAATTTCCTTAATCTGAGCTTTGGTTACCTTCCCCACTTTAGTTTTATTAGGTTGTCCGGATCCCTTAGTAACACCAGCAGCTTTTCTCAATAAATCTGAAGCTGGAGGAGTTTTTAATTTAAATTCATAAGTCCTGTCATCATAAATAGTAATTTCGGCAGGGATAATACTTCCGGCTTGTGCTTTAGTAGCATCATTAAAGCGGGCGCAAAATTCACCCAAGTTAATACCATGAGGACCTAAGATTGAACCCACCGGAGGAGCAGGATTAGCTGCGCCAGCAGGAATTTGTAATTTTATTTGTGCTTTTATTTTTTTTGCCATAATTATTATATTTTCTTAATCTGTAAGAAATCTAACTCCACTGGAGTTTCACGACCGAAAATGGAAACAAATACTTTGACTTTTCCTGTTTCCTCATCTAATTCATCAATTTTACCTTCAAAATCCTTGAAAGGACCATCGGTAATTTTAACAATATCGCCTGTTTTCAAATCTACTTTATACTTCGGATCTTCGATACCAGTACGCTTCATTATTTCAGAAAGTTCTTTTTCTGATAATGGCTCAGGTTTAGTAGAATCAGCTCCGATAAAGCCGGTCACCCGCGGAGTATTTCTCACCACATACCAAGAATCATCAGTTAAAATCATCTCTACTAAAACGTAACCGGGATAAACTTTTTCTTCTACAGTATAACGTTTTCCGCCCTTAATCTTAATTTTCTTCTCTTTCGGTACTAAAACGTTAAAAATCTTATCCTGCATATCTAATGACTCTACTCTTTGCTTCAAATAACGACAGACTGCGTCTTCATAACCGGAATAGGTGTGAATAGCGTACCACTCCTTTTTTTGTGTATCTTGTTGTTTAGTCATATTAAATTACAAATTTCACAAAGAGATAATTAAAGACGAAATCAAAAAATCCCAAAAACATGGAAACGCCTAAAGATAAGCCAATTACAATCAATGTATATTGGATAACTTGATTCTTGGAAAGCCAATTAACATGTCGGAATTCCAATCTCACTTCTTTTAAAAAATTAACAATTTTACTAGACATACGTATATTGTATTAGATTAGTAATTTATTAGCTAAATGTCAAGGTTACGGACTGCCTTAGCGCGAGCCTGAATAAAATGACGTCTCGCCTCCACTAAATCACCCATTAAAGCATCGAACATCTTATCAGCCTTTTCGGCATCCTCTACGGTTACGACTTTTAATACTCTCTTAGCCGGATCCATGGTGGTATCCCACAATTGATCCGGATTCATTTCTCCTAAACCCTTATAACGCTGAATATAAACCCCCCCCTCTTTACCAGTAGTAATTTTCTTAACAAGAGCTTCTTTTTCAGCATCATCGTAAGCATACTGAATCTCCTTTCCTTTTTGAACACGATATAAGGGAGGTTGAGCAATATATAAATGTCCCTTATAAATTATTTCCGGCAAAAATCTAAAAAACAAAGTTAAAAGCAAAGAACGAATATGAGCGCCATCTACATCAGCATCAGTCATTAGAATAATCTTATGGTAACGAAGTTTTGATAAATCAAACTCTTCAGCAATAGCTGTACCCAAGGCAATAATTAAAGATTTTACCTCTCTATTTTCAATAATTTTACTCAAACGAGTTTTTTCTACATTGAGAATTTTTCCTCTCAAAGGCAAGATAGCTTGAAATTGACGATTTCTTCCTTGCTTGGCTGAACCACCAGCTGAATCTCCCTCTACAATAAATAATTCTGATTCTTCCGGATGACGTGAAGAACAATCAGTAAGCTTGCCCGGCAAAGTAAGACCTTCTAAAATACCCTTTCTTAAAACAGTTTCTTTAGCGGCCTTAGCGGCTTTTCTAGCCTTAGCAGCTAATAAACATTTTTCCATTATCTTCTTAGCATCTTGCGGATTCTTTTCCAAAAAATCTTTCAAACTTTCACTAACCGCAGAATCAACAGCTGTACGCGCTTCAGGATTACCAAGTTTAGCTTTGGTCTGTCCTTCAAATTGAGGATCCGGCAATTTTACAGAAATCACCGCTACCAATCCCTCACGCACATCATCGCCAGTAAGCCCTTCTTCGCTTTCCTTCAAATATGTTTCCTTACGAGCATAATCATTTAAAGCTCTAGTTAAAGCGGTACGAAAACCGGTTAATTGTTGCCCACCTTCAATAGTTCTGATGTTATTAGCAAAAGCTAATTCCAAACTTTGTACATCTTCCGTATAAATAAAAGCTGCTTCCACCTGAATTTTTTCTACCAACTTATTAGCATAAAAAATATTATCATGCACTGATTTTTCATCTCCTAGTAAATATTTAATAAAAGAAATGATGCCACCCTCAAAATGAAAATCAGCAATATTTTCTTTATCTGGTCTGGCATCAATTAATCTAATTCTTATACCTTTAGTCAAAAAAGCTTGTTCACGCAAATGATCGGAAATACGAGTAAAATCATATTCCGGCATTTGTCCATTTTTACCACCAAAAATTTCCGGATCCGGCTCAAAAGATGTTTGTGTGCCATGTAAAGAACTAGTACCAATTTTTTTTACAGCTGCCCTTGGTTTTCCCCTCTCATATTCCTGAGCAAACTTCCCTCCATCCCGACAAACCTCTGCACGCATAAATTTAGACAAAGCATTAACCACAGAGACGCCTACGCCATGTAAGCCACCGGAAACTTTATAAGCTCCGCTTTCAAATTTTCCACCGGCATGCAAAACCGTCATAACTGTTTCTAAAGAAGATTTTTTTGTTTGCGGATGAATATCTACAGGAATACCACGTCCATCATCTTGAACAGAAACACGATGCTTTCCAGATAAACGCACTTCAATATTACTAGCAAAACCACCCATAGCCTCATCTATGCTATTATCAACTACTTCGTGAATTAAATGATGTAAACCATCTATACCAGTAGAACCGATATACATGCCCGGTCTTTTCCTTACTGGGTCTAATCCTTCCAAAACAATAATATCTTTAGCACCATAAGAAGACGGCTTCATTTCTTTGGATGAAACCGTCTCTTTTGCTTGATTTTTACTAGCTTTTTTAACCATTTTGATACTCTTATTTTATCATATTTTTACCTCAAATACAAGCAAAAAAATGTTAAAAAAGACCTCAAAAGGGGCCTTTTTATTAATAACAACATAACAATAGAAGTAGAATGGAAATAATTAAAAGAGATAATTTTGGACATGCTCTCGCTAAAATCCATAACCATGAAAAAAAGAAAATAATCCACTGAATCATAGCCATTAACCAATGAAACAACAAATATAAAGGCCAGAAAAAAATAAAATAAAGATTATGCCCTCTCAATAATACATATTTATAATAATCCCAGAACGTTATGCATCTTACTATCTCTAGATCATCTAATCGTTTCCTCGTCTTCATAGAGGTACGGCCACAAATTAAAATATATGGATAAGGAAACAAAATCTTTGATAAAAAATTAATTTTATATCTTTTATAGTAATCCCACCGAATCTTACAATAAATCAAAGCCATCAAAAGACTGGAGGCAATATAGGATAAAACAAGTAGAGTTCCACGCACATCTCTTTGCGCTTCCATGCTTCCTCCTTATTAAATCTTTTAGGACGCTAACTTTATAATACAAAAAATGCGTAAAAAGTCAATTTTACACTCCCCACCAAGAAAAGGTGTTAATTCTCTTTGGAAGAGAAAAAACTAATAATTTTTTCCGCCAATTTCTTTATCTGTCTTTCACTCAGGATAAAAACAATAAAGAATGCCAAAAAACTTAAGCCAATTATTTTAACATTTTTAGTAATAGAATTAATAAAACTGGAATAGGTATAACCCAAACTCATGAAAATCGAGGTCCAAATAAAAGAAGTGTAAAGTTGGCAAGTGATAAATTTTTTTATTTTCATTCGTGAAGCTCCGGCAGCCGCCATTACTAAATGACTAAAACCAAAAATAAACTTAGAAAAAAACAAAACCCATTTACCATTATTATTAAATAAATCCTGTATCTTTTTAAAACGCTCTTCTGTTACAAAAAAGAATTTACCAAATTTTTTTACAAAACCATTACCTAAATGCCAGCCGATAGAAAACCACAAGACATCTCCAGCATAAACTCCCAATAAAGCAAAAACAAAAGCCATCCAAGGCTTCAAAACACCCAAATGACTCAAAGAACCGGCCACCAACATCGCCTCTTCACCCAAAACCATCATGGTAAAAAATAACACTATATATGGAATAAGCATAAATTATCTAGCCTTAAATAAATCAACCAGTATCGTACCATATTCTAATAAAACTTGCGAATTAGGATTTAATTCTAATCCTCGCAATATATCTTGACGCGCTCTTTCAAAATCCCATGGTTTTATTTGTTCCGGCGCATAAAAAGGATCGGCCACCTTGTATTCATACTTATCAATCACCGAAGCATTTTTCTTATCATTTTTCACAAAAATCAAAGCCACGTCATCCCAATAGACTAAACGGAAATCTTTTAATTTAATGGATGCGTTCAATTTCTGAGCCAAACTACTTAGAGGCTCACGATACCAAAGAATAAAATAATTAATCTCGTAATCATTAACAATTTTCTCCCAATCCCCTTCTGTTTTAGCAATTTTTACGTAATCATCAACCGGCTTGCCAGCATAAACTTCATTACGTCCATCCATAAACACTTTTTGTTCCGGCCATAATTTCCAAATTAAATAACCGCCCATTTCTAAATTATACATCGGCCCGGAAATATTTTCTCTTTGAATAAAATCAACAGCCTGAATGGGTAAATATCTATCATTAAGAATTGAGCGTGGAACATTAATTACTCTAATAAATGAAAAAATTAATAATAAAATAATTAAAATTTGATACAATACTTTTTCTTTGCCATCATTTTCCCATCGCTTCCTATATTCCTTCCAACGAAAAGTTTTAGTTAATTCCATGATAAAAATAGGAAAAACTGCCAAGGAAAAGAAAATAATATGTCTAATAGAAATCAACGGCAAAATCGCAGAAAGAGCCACCAACCCCCAATCATAAAAATCAATGCTTTTTCTTTTAAAAGAGCGCCAAAAAATAAAAGCGCTCACTAAAATCATCATAACCAAATATATTTTAGCTTGCGTAATACTTAGAAACGCCAAGATAGATTTCCATTCAACGTTACCCAAAATTTGTGCCGTAGGTTTAATTTCTTGCAAATAAGTAAAAATATGAAACCCATTGGGATTGATCAAACAAATACCGGCCGAAACAACAAAAACAATAGATAATCCCCATAACAATCTTGGAGAAATCTTTTCCGATAAATATTGCGATAAATTGAAAATATTATATTTTTTTATTATATTTTGAAATATTCCAGCAACAATAAAAATCAATAATAAAGCCAAGCCAATAATAACGCTGGCGTGTAAATTAGCCCAAAATAGAAAAATAACCGGTAAAATAAAAAGGATTTTAACACTCCCTGAATAACGAAATTTCTGTAATAAAAACAATATCAAAGTAAAAAACAAAAAAGAAAAAATTTGTGGTCTGGGTACCCATAATTCCATTGATAAATAAGCTATGGGTAAAATTAAAACCAACACAAGATAAAAATCCCCTCCCCGCTTTAGTGCATTTTTCAATACTAAAAAATAAGCTAAAGCAGCAATCATAGCTATAAATATAACCAAAACCCAAAAACTGTTAAATAATTGAAAAACAAAGAAAAAAATCAAATCACTCAACCAATAATGATTAATCCATTGATGCCCAGTGGCAGTAAAAGAAAAAATATCAGTAATAGGAATAGTTTTATTTTGTAAAATAAACTCTCCAGTCTTTAAATGATAAAAAACATCAAAATCAGCAATTCTATTTAAGGCCAATAATCCCAATAATAAAACAAAAAAACCAATAAAAATAAGTTGTTTTTTAGAAAAATCGGATAAGCCGAACATATCTGCTTATTCTATCATTTTTAAGCGTAATAAAAAAGCCTTAATTCCATTTAAAATGGAATTAAGGCTTCATTTTTCAACGTTCATCATTTTCCTCAAGAACACAATAAGGATCATTCTTTCCAATCTCATCAGTGCCCCTGCGAGATACACGAAGAATCACCATAAGTTCAATTATTATTGCAATAACTACCCACCATTCAGAAATATGACACACTAAACACCAAAAAATAAAAAGAACGATAATGGGCCAAAACAAAACAAAAAGTCTCCCAATAACAAATCCTAATTTTTTCATGTTTTAACTCCTTGATTTAGAATTTCAAACCAAAAAACTCTTTCCCAGATATTTTAATTACTAGCACCATAAAGGCCATTTGTACAATCGCTATCAATAGCCACCACCAACTCCTAGCTCTAAAAATACAACCCGAAATAAGTGGGGTAAATATAACAATAATAATGCCAATTTCTTTAAGTCTTTCCATTTTCTCCTCCTTTATTCTTCTTCTGGGAATTTTGTTCTAAAAAACAAAAAGTAAATCAATATAACAATAAATACTATAATGCAAGATCCCACAATACTGTAAGGCAACATACCTAAAAGCCCAGACGAAATATTTAAATCCCAATTAGTGCATATTTTATTTAGAAACACTGATACCTTATCCACTGACCAAACAAAACCGGCAATCAAAATAAAAATAGTGCTCGATGTAAAAAATGCTACAATTACAACGCATGCCCAAAACAAAGACTTTCTGAAAATACTTTTCATTTCTCCTCCTTGTTTTTAAGTTTATCGCCACTAATAGGAATAACAACCTTGCTTTGCCTATATTCTTCCGCTGCGTCAATATATCCTTGACCAATAATCAGAGTAGAACATTTTTCAACCTGCATAGCCTCATCCCATGTTAAAGATCCGGCTGGTTTACCCATTTCTCTTTCTCCTTATATAGTTATTAAAACAACCATTTTCCATTTTAAACAAAAATAGCCCCCTGTAAAGAGGACTACTCTTCAAAATATAATTTATTTATTCAGTTGTTTTCCCGTCAAATTCCGGTGAATCAGTTTCAGCTTCTTTCTTAGTAGCACGCACTACCTTATCCTTATGATGAGCCGGGGAATAAATCGTATACATCTTTAACTCCTGATCAGCAGAAGCATTAATTATGTTATGCTGGGCACCAGCAGGCACCACAACAGCAAAACCATCTCCCACCTGATATTCATTACCATCAATAATTACTCTGGCCGCCCCTTTTTCAAAACGAAAAAACTGATCGTTATCATTATGAACCTCCATGCCAATTTCTTCGTTTGGTTTTAAACTCATTAAAACCAATTGGCTATGTTTACTCGTATAAAGCACTCGGCGAAAATTATTATTAGCCAAAGTGTCTTTCTCGATATTAGTCACAAACCCCTTCATATTTTTACTCCGTTAAATAAAAATTTTAATATTTTATTCGCTTCCGCCGACTGACGAATAGCGAGTCAAATATCAATATTTAACTGAGGGTGAATATTATAACAACGAAACGACTGTTGTTTCACTGCTATAATTATAACATATTTTTAAAATATCAATCAAGGTTGTGGATAAGTAGTTGGAATACTAATAACAGGTCTTAATTGCACCGTCTTGGCAGTAATACTACCATCTTGATTAGTGGTACCAGAGACTACCACTGTTTTCCCTACTTCTAAATCAATCACCATACCATCAACTGTTTTACTAATTTCAGTTGCCTCCGAATAAAAAACTATTTTAGACCCACCATCTTTTAATTTAACTGTGACGCTATTGTCATCTTTAGAAATAATTTCTCCGGAAACCGATCCCTCTCCATTTCTCGTACCCATGTCACCATTGGGGAAACCTTGTATATTCCCCCCGGTCAAATCAGTTGGAAAACCATTCATTCTTCCATTAGTCGTGCTTCCACCTTGTCCGACTTTATAACCAGCAAAAAAAGCGCTACCTCCGATAACTACTGCTACTACTATAATAATTGGTAATATTTTTTTCATAATTTTTTATTATTAACTCAAAATAACTATTAACTATTTCTCTTAACACTAAATAAATTTTTAACTCCATTCCAAAGCATTTTTACATGCAATAAAAAATGAAGGCCGACTAAAATTATTAACAAATAACCTGAAGTTTGATGCAAATCTCTGAGAGCCCTGGATAAAAGTGACAAAATAGTCACTAAAAACGCAATCAGCATTACTCCATCTATTAAATAATTTAATTTAAATTTATTCATACCTTAAAGCTTCAATAGGATTTAAATTAGAGGCTCGACGCGCAGGATAATAACCGAAAATAATGCCAATAGCGGCAGACACACCGAAAGCCAATAAAACCGATGATAAAGAAACTTGCGTAGAAATAATATCAAAATAATTAAGAATAAAAGCAGCTGAACCACCAATAATGATTCCAATAATACCACCAATAAAAGTGAGCATGATAGCTTCTACAAGAAATTGGGTATTAATATCTTTTCTTTTAGCTCCAATAGCTTTACGCAAACCAATTTCTCTGGTTCTTTCTGTCACAGTAGTTAACATCATATTCATAATACCAATACCACCCACTATCAAAGAAATAGCAGCAATACCGCCCAAAAGCATACTTAAGGTTTCACTGATAGAAGAAGCACTCTCAATCATATCCTCCTGCGTTGTCACGGTAAAATCTGCACTAGCGGAATCAGTAATATTATGAAGATCTAATAATAAGCTAGTAATTTCCGTCTGTAAAACAGACATGGAATTCTGATCAATGGCCTCAATATTAATAGTAGATAAATATTCATTACCAGTTAAAAAACGTTGAATGGTAGAAAGTGGAATATAAATCATATCGTCAGCATTACTCATACCGGAAGTTCCTTTGGCTATTGTTATACCCACCACTTTAAAAATAATATTATTAATACGAATATTTTGCCCTATTACATCAATGGCATCTTCTCCAAATAAATCATCTCTAACAGTAGGACCAATTACCGCCACCTTAGAACTACTTTTATTATTTTGTGTGGTAATAAACACCCCCTCACTTATCTCAATGCTTTTCACGTCTGCATAAGCAGGAGTCACACCAACCACGCTAGTTCTAGTATTAGTACCCTTAGCGGTAACCTGATATTGCCCAGTCACCACCGGAGCCACGGTTTCAGCTTCTGACAATTTAGAAATTTCCTCAACATCTTCTGCTGTTAAAGATTTAGCAGAACCACGACCAGCGCTTATTCTCACTCCTGCTCCTTGCTGTGCTCCAGGTGTCACCATTACCAAATTAGAGCCCATAGATTCAATGCTTGATTCTATAGAACTAGTAGCGCCTTGACCGATAGCCACTAACGCAATCACTGAACCAATACCAATCACAATACCTAAAACAGTTAAACCAGAACGTGCCTTATTCATTAGCAAAGATGAAAATGTTTCTTTAAATAAATCTTTAAATTTCATAAATAATTTATTCTTTAATAGCGTTGAAAGTTTTATTTTTATTTCCTTGTAATGTATCTTCCACTATTTCTCCATCTTTAATAGCAATTACCCTCTTGGCATGCTCGGCAATATATCTTTCGTGAGTAATCAAAACAATAGTCCGACCTTGTTCATTTAACTTTTTAAAAGTATCTAAAACGATATCACCGGTTTTACTGTCTAAATTACCAGTTGGCTCATCGGCTAAAATTAAAGATGGATTATTTACCAAAGCGCGCGCAATAGCTACTCTTTGCATCTGTCCACCAGAAAGCTGATTAGACAGATGATCAAAATGACTTTCATTTAAACCAGCGTCCTCTAAGGATTGCTTGGCGCGTTTTTCTCTTTCTTCCAAAGGAACGCCCGCATACATTAACGGCAACATCACATTTCTTAAAACTGTAGTCCTTGGTAAAAGATTAAAAGCTTGAAAAACAAAACCAATTTTACCCTTTCTAATATCAGCTAATTCATCATCAGATAATTTAGAAACATCTTTTCCGTCTAAAAAATATTTTCCACTAGTTGGAGTATCTAAAGCCCCAAGTGTATGCATCAAAGTTGATTTACCGGATCCAGAAGGACCAATAATAGCCACAAATTCTCCATCATTAATAGTAAATGAGACATTTTTCAAAGCCACGGTTTCTTCAACATTACCTTTATATATTTTTGTAATATTTTTACATTCAATCATAAATCATAATAATACTTCTCCTCATATGACCGAGGTTTAAAATCCCGCTGGAGGACCACCCATACCACCTCCCATATCCATTATATTACCGGTAGAAGGTTTATTAGTAGAACTTGTTGTAGAAGAACTCGTGATCGTGCTTGAAGCAGAAACAGTTCTTAATAACACCTGATCTCCCTCAGATAAGCCACTAGTAATTTCCGTATCAGTATCATTAACAGAACCAATCTCCACTTGTATTTTTTCCAATTGATCAGCTGTGATATTAATAGCATCAGAACCAACAAATTTTTCTACATAGTAAATATCGCCAGATGATTTAACAGCTGAATTAGAAACTAATAATACATTCTGCTTAATATCAGTAATGATGGAAACAGTGGAACTCATGCCTACTTTTACTTTTTCATCTTGCATATCAAAAGCCACTACTACATTATAAGTCACTACGCCACTGGAAACTGCGCCAACTGTATCTACTTCAGTTACTTCTCCGGAAATAGTTAAATCTTCCACCGCATCAAAAGTAATTGTAGCCTTTTGCCCAACTTTAACATTAGTCGCATCTACTTCATTCAAAGATAATTCAGCAGTATATTGTTTACTAATCACGGTCACTGCAGCCGTTGCCGAAGAAACAGAGTCACCCACTTTTACATCAATACTAGCCACTGTGCCAGCAATAGTTGATCTTATAGTATAATCAGCTAAAGTATCTTTCAAATCTTGTAATGTCTCCTCCTGCTTCGCTAAACTATTTTTCGTTTTTTGCAAAGAAAGTGGATTATCTCCAGTTAAATTATTAATCAAGAATATTTTAAGTGATTGTTCTAAATTAACAACAGAGTCTTTAGCATTATCTAGGGCGCTCACCTGTGAAGCGACGGAAGTCACGGCATTATTAATAGTACTTGAATAAGTTCTTAAATTAGTTTGAAAAGTTGTAATGCTAGAACTGACAGTGGTGCCCTTTTTATCCGAAAGATCAACAATGGTATCAATAATATTAGATTCATCCTTAATTAATTGCGAAATTAATTTTACTGTTTCTAAGCTTTCATCTAACAAATCTTCCAAAATTTGTTCTTCCGAATATCTGGAAACAATTTTAGTAGTAGTAAAAGTTTTATCATAAGCGGTTTTAGCAGCTATATAATCTTTTTCTGCTGCATCAACTAATTTACCCATGGTTTCCCCATCTACTCCAGAAAACATACCTTTATAAACATTAAGATTTTGTTGAGAACTATTACCACTTAAGTTTGTATTATATAAAATATTACGCGCTCCAGTCATAACTGTCGGTAAATTAATAAAAACATCGGAAATTGTTACATATACATCTTCATATTCATTTTTTAAATTATCTTTAGCATCTTCTAAAGATTTCACTTTGTCTGCATAATCAATCGGCGCTTGAGCTATATCTTCCGCTAATTGCATTCTCGCTTCATTCAAACTAATTTCTGCATCGTTCACATTTCTTTGCGCATCTGCACTATCAATACTAAATAATGCCTGTCCTTTATATATCTCTTGACCCGTAGTGACTCCCACCCAAACTACGTCACCAGAGACTTTCGGCTTAACATCAACTTGTTGAGAAACAGAAACCTGCCCACTACCTGAGATACTAGTGATCAAACTACCCTTTTCCACAGTAGCTAAGACATATTTCGTTGCAGAAGAAGTTCCCACTAAAGCTTTTATGCCAAAATAACCGCCTATCACAATTAATAATCCGATTACTGCGGCTAAAATCTTTTTTCTTACAGCAAACGCTATAACGCTCTTAAAAATATTGACTATGAATTTAAACATAAATAATTAACAAAAAACGCGACATATTTTTTTACTCACTAAATATTTATTAAGGAAGTCCCTGCATCATCGGCGCGCCAGTTAGTGGAATAGGCATAATCCTGATTAACCTCGCCACTGTTTGTCCTGATTCATTCGGCTCACCCATCACTATGACATTATCATCAACTTTTAAATCAGAAATTTTTAATTGTTCTTTAAATTTCATAATGGATGTTTTTTCTTCTACTAAAACAGATTTTTCCAAATTATCCTGCCCTTTAATAGTTAAAGTATTTCCTTCAACTTTAATGATTTGTCCGAAAATACCATTACCGGGCATAAAATTTCTGTCATTCATATCTTCAAAAAATCCACCCTGCGGACCACCGAAGTTTCTGTGATAATTATCACCCCAACCGCAAGCAAAATCAGCTCGTTTAAAACCAATCATAGTACCAGCTTTAAAAGCCAATAAAACTACAATTAACGCGATGACGATTAAAATAATACCTTTAAATAACTTAGATTGAAAAATCTTCGCTATTTTTTCTAAATTAATGTGTATGTCCATATTTTTTATTTAATCCGTTAAGCAAAAATTTAATTTCCAATTAAATTTTATTGACATCTCATCCGCCGACTAGCGGATGAGATGTCAATACTTAACTGAGTAACTTTAACTTAATTAATCTCTTATAACTAAAAACGACTTTAATATTTTTTGCCAAAGATTTAAGAAAAGTTAAAAGAATCGCAAATGCTGCTAAAAAAACAGTAGCACTAATTATTGGAAAAGATTCCGTTAAGGTCATAACAAAACTTTTCCAATAAGCTAAAACTACACTAGTATCAGTAAAGATTAGTGATAAAAATTGAAAAAATCCGGTTTCAGAAAAACTTTGATGAGTCCAATTAAAAATAGGAATCAGTGTTACAATAGAAATAATGGATAAAGAAGAAAAAACAAAAATGCGACGTCTAATAGACATTAAACGATGCTCTTCTTTAATACGTGCAATTATTTTATGAAAAAGACCGGCCGGAAGTTCTGGCGCATTAATAAAATGAGTATTTTTATTTTGTTGATTAATAGGCATGATTTTACTCTATATTATTAATACGAATAAGGGACGCACTTTGGTGCGTCCCTTTAAAATACCCGTATTTACCCCCATTTTTACCGCATAGAATCCCCTAGCATCTCCTTCAGCATAGCAATAGCCCTCCTATATCGGCTTTTAACAGTATTAATTGGCTCTCCCAGTAAATCAGCTATTTCTTGAAAAGTTAGATTTTGTTCACTGTGCAAAGCAACTACTTGTTGATATTTTTCCGACAATTGACTAGAGGCTGAATGTAATTCTTGCGCTACCTCCATTTGCTCTACCTCATCATCAGGCAATGGTTTAATATCAGCTAATGTTTCCACTAAAACATTTTCTTCATTTTCATTAATAAATTCGGCAAAAGGAATAGTTTTTTTCTTTTTCAAAAAGTCTAAGGCTGTATTTTTGGCTATTACCGACAACCAATTTACAAAACTTTCATTTTGTTTAAATTTCTTTAAATTTTTCCACATTTTCAAAAAGATATCCTGAGTAACATCACTAGCATCAGCTTCATTTTTCACATAATAAAAGACTAAACCATAAACTTGCCTCAAATATTTAACAATTAAAATTTCCAGCGATTTTTCATCGCCCTTCAAATAATCGGCTATCAATTGTGCATCTTTATCTAACATAATGATTAATTATAGCACATCTATAAAATAGAGACTAAAATTCCAATACCGATGTCTAAAAACATGAAATTATTATAATGCAATTATTAATAAAATTTATTTCAATCTTTCTGCTTTTTTAGGAATTATGTAAACGGTTTCTAACAAATTTTCCACAATATCAAATACCACATCTAACTCTGTATCCGTTGGAGCTTTAATTTCATGAGCAGCTCGATTACCAATAAAACGAGTCTTTTGTAATATTATCGCATGTTTCTTGGAAAGAATATCTTTTTCTACCAAATTATCAATTTTATCTTCAAGATTACTACCACCAGCAGATTCTTCCGAACAAACAGCCTCTACTAAAGCCCTAATTCCAATTCCTGCTAAAATTTTCAACTTCATACATAAAGCTGCGTGAGTTTCTTTATATATTGAACGCACCTTTTCGGGCAAAGAATATATGTCCTTAAGAGCGGTACGCCCCATTAATCTACTGGGGTATATCTCCTCTGTTTCTAAATAAACGCATCTTCCCGCATCATCTGGATCTGGTTCAAAATCTTCAGAATTTGAAGATTCTATTCTAAATGAAATTTGATCACACCCCGAACAACAAATTATTTCGTAAATATCTACTCCCTGTATATCTTCATTCCCCCAACAAGACTTAACCGAACTACAAACCTTATGATTTGTTTCCGTATCACAATGTTTACATACAACCTTTCTAATTATATCTTTTGTTTCATTAAAGGTAATTTTATTATAATCTCCTACCATATATTTTTATATTTAATATTCGACTTATTTAGCTCTATCCATTCATCTTATCCAAAATTTCCAATGCTGATTGGATTTCATCTAAAATGGCGTCTTTTTCTTCATCAGTCTCAGATTTTTTATAACGATTGAATAATTCCCCATCTACATCATCAAGATTATCAGCATATTTTTCCACCCAATCCAAAGCGCAAATATTTCTTTCCTTAGCATCGCTCATACTTCTCATGGCGCAAAACTCCTCAATCAAATGACACTGAATCTCACACCTATCCGCCGTAGGCAAAATTTCCTTTTCTTTTTTACATATTCCTTGTGATTCTAAATTCTTTTCCATACCAGGTAGTGAAATTTCAAATTATTATTATAAACTCTCCGAAATTCCTTAATTAATTTATTTCATTATGGACTTTATATCATTGCCAGACTATTTTGATGCAAAGCATCTTTTGAAATTCTACTACCTGGCATAAAATCTATTTTGTTTTATCAACGATTAAACCATTTTTTCGTTTTTTCCAAGTATAATATACCACCAAAACAGCTGCTGCTCCCAAAAGATTACATAATTGGTCTTCTATAGAATTATAAACATCTACTAAGGTTTTAGGATAACCGTATTGAATTTTATCAACAAGATATTCCAAAAATTCATATAAAAATCCTAAAAGGGTTACGGAGAAAAATGTATTAATAATAATAAATGTTTTGGAATGCTTAATATTAATAATCTCTTTTTCAATAATGCGTAAAATGATCTCCAGCGCTGCAATAGCAATCATACCTCCACCCCAAAAATGCATAAACTTATCCCAATTAACAACCCTGGAATAAAGACCCAATAAAGCAGAAAGAACATCAAGAATTAAAAGAAAAAACACAGAAATCCAAACATGAAAAGAAAATTGCAATAATTCCAACATTACCCAAGCAAAAACAAAAGTAGCAAAAAGACCAAGCCAAGTGAAATCCTGAACAATCGGCAAAAAACCAAACATTCCCACTGCTTCTATCAAAATCGTTATAATAAATACTATTCTAAAGATTTTCTTCATATTTTTTAAATATAGCCTACCATGTTCAATACATTCAAAGTGAAACACCTCGCTGCGCTCGGTACGCTTGAAAATCTAAACCTCACTTCATTCGGTTAACTTTGAAACGCCTCGCTACGCTCGGCGTGATTGAAATTCTATGCCTCGCTTCGCTCGGCATGAATTTCTAATCAGCTGCGGGACTTGGACTCGAACCAAGATACCAGCTTTCAGAGAGCTGTGTCCTACCATTAGACGATCCCGCAATATATCTATTATTTTAACCTTTTTTAACTTTTTCGCAACATTTCCCCGTCTCTCACATTTTTACTATCGTAAAAATGTGAGAGATAAAAAACCCCGACTTCGCTTAACGAACGTCGAGGTTAATTTTTATTTAAAAACTTCTGCGGCTATTCTTCTCACATTGGCTCGCACTAATGCCTTCTGTCTTTCTGTTGTAACTTTCCGTCCTGTATATTTTCCATGATGACACTGCACCCTAGGATTATAAAAGCTCACATCTCTTCTGGGGCTTTCACTAAGATATTTATCTCTCGTTTGTTTCAAAATCTCAGAACACTCGGCTAAAGAAGGCGGATCCCATTTGGCTTCTCTCCATAACTTGTGGCCAAATGTGCCCCGAAAAGGAATACAACAACAAAACGAAACTTCCGTTGCCTTCAAAACTTCAAATCCATATCTGGCCGATATTAAAGCTTTGTGAATGGGATTTTCAATCAGCGGCGGCTTAATCAAAACATTAGCACCCACCATAGCATTGCGTTTTCTCACAAATTCAGAAAATAAAACAAAATCTTCCAAAGTACAACCTTTATTAATCAGCCTCAAATCATTATCATCTGCCACTTCCAATCCAGTAAAAATCAACATATAGGGCTTTAATTCAGTGTCTATAGCTTCATAAGCCATTTGAGCCATTTCTTTTTCCAGTTCTAAAGAAGAGAGACAATCCCCTTTCTGCCACATCATTATCTCAAAAGCTCTCTGAGTTTTTTCCTGATTAATAACAGTAGCGCGACATTGAGTATGAAGTTCAATCTTATTATCTTCCACAAACTTATAAATATGCTCTCTCACTGCTCTAGGCATCTCTGTGAACCAACTACCATTTGTTTCCACCAGAATTTTTCCATACTTCAAAAGACTATCCATATGTTTTTTATCATTCACAAAAACATTGAAATGATGAATCATTTCTTGGTCTGAAACCGGAGTCGGTGAAACACATCTTTTCAAAGTATGAAATCCACAAAACGTGCATCCACCATTATTATAAACATGATGACAAATCCGATGTTGATATGGAAAATAAGAAAAATCTCTCTGCCCTGCCATTTTACCTCCTTTGTCTCGCCAAAACTTTAGTAAAGGCGGATTTTTCAAAATATTAATAGCTAAAAAGATTATAACCTTATTTTATCTTTTTACAACCTCCTTACCGGAACGTATGCGATACGATAGTATCGTATACGTTCCATTTAATAATTTAAAGCATCGCCGCAGCTAAAAGCCGCGGCGATTAATTTAGTTATTGATTATTTAAAGTCTTTAGACTTTAAGGTGCTTTCTCATGGCAATCAAACTGGAAAAAATACCAATGCCTCCGCTAATAAGAATTTGCAAACCCAACAAAACAAAAAGATGAGACCAGAAATAAGAAACCAATCCGAATTCCGGCACTAAAACTTTCAAATAGGGCCCCATAATATAAACTAAAGGAATAAATAAAATTGTAGTGATAAAAGAAGCGATTAATCCGTGAATAACACCCTCTACTACGTAAGGCCCACGAATTAAAGAATTATCAGCTCCCACCAAACGCATAATTTCAATAGATTCACGATTAGAAAAGATGGCTAAACGAATAGTATTAAAGGCGATCAAAAACGCAATCAAAGCCAAAACAACAGCCAAAAGTATACCTCCCATACGCAAGGTATTCACAATCTTAGATAAACGCTCAATTACTACCTGATTCTGACTAAAATTGATTTTATCAATTACACCAGCCGGAGCTTCACTCTCCAAAAAAGCCGAAATATCAGCATAATATTTAGGGTCCTTGGCCCTCACATTAATAGAAGCAGAAAGCGGATTATCGCCCAACTCGTCCAAAGATTGAATTACAGCCGGGTCATCTTTATGCTTTTCTTTAAATGCTTCCAAAGCTTGGTCTCGAGAAATATATTCTACACTCCTCACTTCTTCCAATTCTTCCAAAGATTTCTTTAGGGCTAAAATCTGATTTTCATCAGCTGCAGTTTTAAAATAAACACTCACGTCTATTTTTTCCTGTAATGACTGAATAGTGGTATTAGCCGCTGAACCAAAAATAATCAAACTGGAAAAAACTATCAAAGCCAAAATCATCACTGCAATAGTGGCACTAGACAATAATCCATTTCTTCTAAAATTTTGAATCCCGTATTTAATTACTCGAGAAAGTAAAATTACCATAACTTTTAATTTTTAACTTTATACTTTTAACTAAGTATGTATCTTCCCTCTTCTTCATCTCTAATAATACGACCCATTTCCATACTAATAACTCTTTTTTCTAAAGAATCCACGGTCTGCTTATTGTGCGTAGCTAAAAGTACAGTCGTGCCCATTTCATTAATTTTCAACAATAATCTGATAATTTCATTGGAATTAATTGGATCAAGATTTCCAGTTGGTTCATCGGCAATTAATAAATCCGGCTGATTAATCATAGCCCGCGCAATAGCTACTCTCTGCTTTTCTCCACCAGATAATTCATGAGGAAAATTACGTCCCTTACCTTTTAAACCTACTAAATCTAACATCTGAGGCACAAATTCTTCAATTTCTTTTGGTGAACAACCAGCTGTTTCCATGGCAAAAGCCACATTTTCAAAACCATTTTTATTGGGCAAGAGTTTAAAATCTTGAAAAACAATACCGATTTTACGGCGTAAATTAGGCATTTCTTTTACCTCTAAACGATTCACCTCTTCTTTATCGAAAAATATCCTACCCTTACTAGGCTTATCCTCTCCAATTAATAATTTAATGAGCGTTGATTTCCCTGCTCCGGATCGCCCCACAATAGTAGCGAATTCTCCAGGCATTATTTTAAAAGTAATATTATCTAAAGCAATGGTCTGGGAATTATAAGTTTTAGTAACGTTTTGAAAGAATATCATATGTATGGTTATTATAGCAAAAAATAAAAATCAAGGAAAGGGCTACGACTTAATAGACAAGCCCGCTTCAATAAAATCATCTATATCTCCTTCCCAAATAGACTCTATTTGAGTTTTTTCTACGCCCGTGCGTAAATCTTTAACTAATTTATATGGATGCAAAACATAATTTCTAATCTGATTACCCCAAGACGGCTCAATGCGTTTTTTCAAAAATTCTTTTTCTTTAGTCTTTTGTTGTTGTAAATAATTAAAAATCTTGGCCTTTAATAAATGTATAGCTTTTTCACGATTCTGCGCTTGAGAGCGCTCATTTTGACAACTCACAGCCACACCTGTAGGAAGATGGACAATTCGTACGGCTGTTTCACGTTTATTAACATTTTGCCCACCTGCGCCGGAAGATCGAGAGAATTCAATTTTTAAATCTTTATCATCTAATTCTATTTCGCCCATTTCTACATCTTCCACCTCTGGAACAACTTCCACTAAAGCAAAAGAAGTATGGCGTAGTTTTTTTGCATCAAATGGGGAAACACGCACTAAACGATGAACACCTGATTCGTTTTTCAAATAACCATAAGCAAAGGGAGCTTCTATTTCCAAAGAAATACTTCTCAACCCTCTCTCTCCCCTCGCTTCGTCAGAACTATCTGGTTCTTCGGAAAAATGTTCATGTAAAACCTGAAAATGCCATTTTTTATTTTCAAAATAATTGGAATACATTCTGAAAAGCATTCTCACAAAATCTTCAGCATCATGACCACCCTGACCAGAAGAAATAGTCATTAAAGCATGTTTCTTATCATATTTACCAGATAACAAAACTAATAATTCTTCTTTTCTCAATTCTTTTTCCAGTGCTTCTATTTTATCTTCCAATTCTTTTTCTACAATCTCATCACTCTCTGCCAATTTACTTAACTCTTTCAAATCTTCCAATTCTTTTTCCGTTTTATTCCAAAATTCTACGGCATTTTTTAAATCTGCCAATTCTTGAGAAATTTTACCAGCCACTTCTGGCATACCCCAAAAATCCGGACGAGCCGTTTCTATTTCTAATTCTTTTATCTTTTTTTCTTTATCGCCTAAGTCAAAGACAGTCCGCTGCTCGGCGGATCTGCTCTTGCATCCCCTCTATTCTTTCCTGTAAATTACTCATTATTTTAATTATAACACGACCTATAGAGATAAAAAAGAGCCAAAGGTGAGAATCGGACTCACATTTATCGCTTACGAAGCGATTGTTCTACCATTGAACTACTTTGGCATCACGAGCGGGATACGGGAATTTCCCGTCATAGCAGGATCCCACCTTCCTTATAACTAAATTATTTAATGAAGACGGAGGAACCCCGATAGTAAAATCGCTCTTAACGACTTACTACGGGGCAAACCCGCTTCTCTACTTTACCCCATAGTAAAATTTGATCTCGCTCATCGGAGCGAGTGAAGGGAATCGGACCCTCGTCTCAACCTTGGGAAGGTCGTGTATTACCACTATACGACACTCGCGAAATAAATATTAAATTTTTACTTCGAGGATTGGGAAGGTCATGTATTACCACTATACGAATCCCGCATTTATCCGCTTAAAATCCAAAAAACATTCTTATTTTTTCCCACACCGTTGCCTTATATCCAGAACTACTCAAAGCCATACCAGAATTTAAAATTTCTTCCGGTATTACTAATGCCTGCTCTCCCGGTTTTTTCAAAACTTGTAACCTTCGCGCCACATCCTCCAAATTATCCTTATCCTGCAAAGATTGTGCTTCTTTCTCCATGGATTGATTATCATTTTCCAAAGCAGAAGTTTTATTTTCCAAATTATATAAACGAGTCTCTAAGGCTTTTTGTACTATCCACTTTTTATATGCTACAAACACAAAAAAGACCAAAATAGCCAATAAAATAGCGAGAATTAGTTTAGATTTGAACAGTTTCATAAATTTGAAAGTGGAAAGTAGTAAGTGGAATATAGTCAATATAAATATTCAACATTCTAGCCCCTACATTCCATTATCTCAATTCTATTTAAACATAGAATTGCTACAATTTCAAAATTTCCAAATAAACTCTTGATGGCACATCCACTTTACCAAATTCTTTCAAACGTTTTTTTCCTCTTTGTTGTTTTTTCCAAAGCTTCATTTTACGAGAGCGATCTCCTCCGTAAAGATAGCCTGTCACATCTTTTTTCAAAGCAGGGAGAGTCTCACGGGCAATAATTCTACCTTCCGTCATAGCTTGAATGGCCACGCTAAAATTTTCACGTGGTAATAATTCTTTTAATTTTGCCGCCACTGCTCGTCCATCACGATTGGCTCTTTCTTTCGGTACAATTCTAGCAAAGGCATCAAACTTCTCATCGGCAATTAAAAACTCCAACTTCACTAAATCTCCTTTACGGTATTCTAAAATTTCATAATTCATGGAAGCGTAACCACTAGTTACGCTTTTTAATTTGTCATAAAAATCTGAAATAATATCCATCAAAGGCGCTTCAAATTTAATAATCATCAAATCACCCAAATATTCATTATCAATAAAATTCAAACGATAAAGACTGACTAAATTCATAATATCGCCAAAATATTTATTAGTAGTCAAAATATCTAATTTCACCCACGGCTCTAAAATTGTCTTTATTTTTTCCGAGCCTGGTAAATCAATGGCGCGGAAAATATCTATCTGACTGCCGTCTAATAAATTAACCTTGAAACTGACGGTTGGTGTAGTAAGCACGGTTTCTAATTTATATTCCCTTTCCAGACGTTCTTTAACAATTTCCAAATGAAGCATTCCTAAAAATCCCAAAGAAAAACCTCGCCCTAATGATTGGAAAAATTCCAATTGATAAAAAAGTGCTGGGTCATTTAATTTTAATTTTTGAATAGATTTTTTTAACATCTCAAAATCATCGGCTTCATGCGGATAAACACTGGCAAAAACCATAGGCTTCGGTTCACGATAACCCGGTAATGGCTCAATATTAATTTCCGTATTTTTAATATTCTGAGCTTGATCTTCAAATTTACCAATAGTATCTCCCACTCTCAATTTTTCCGGCTCTTTAATGCCCGTGGCCACATAACCAGTCTGACCGCTAGTTAATTTATCCGTCTTTACCATGCCTGGTTTAAAAATACCTATTTCCATTACTTCAAATGAACTTTTGCTGATGGCTAAAAAAACCTTATCTCCAGATTTAATTTCTCCATCTACTACCCGAATATAAGCAATAATACCTTTATGATTATCAAATAAAGAATCAAAAATTAAGGCGCGTAGCGGTACTTTTTCTTTAATCTCCGGAGGAGGAACCAATTTAATCACTTCGTCCAAAATCTTTTCTACACCTTCTCCAGTTTTTGCAGAAACTCCTAAGATATTTTCTTTGGGTACTCCGCACAAAGCCACAATCTCTTCTTTAGTTTCTTCAATTCTGGCAATGTCCATATCAATTTTATTAATCACGGGAATAATTACCAAGCCCTGTTCTTTGGCTAATTTATAATTCGCCATGGTTTGTGCCTGCACGCCTTGAGTGGCATCCACTAATAAAATCGCACCCTCCACAGCCGCCAAGCTTCGAGAAACTTCATAACCAAAATCTACATGCCCCGGAGTGTCAATTAAATTTAAAACATGATTTTTATATTCCATTCTCACAGGCTGCATTTTAATAGTAATCCCCTTTTCTCTTTCTAAATCCATTTGATCTAAATACTGCTCACGCATTTTTCTTTTTTCTACGGTTTTTGTAATTTCCAAAAATCTATCAGCTAAAGTTGATTTTCCATGATCAATATGGGCAATAATAACAAAATTACGTATATTATTCATTTATTTTTTCTTTTTTCCTTAATTCAATTATGTTTTTTAAATAAGCAAACTCCGGAGCTTTGATAAAATACAAAATTCCTAAATAACTTAATGCAAAAACCATAGCAGTAATAATAATTTGAATAGCAGTTATAATAACACTGGAAGACACAAAAAGCGAATTCAATATTTTTAAAATTCCGAAGGATGCCAAACCAGAAATAATACTCACTAAAATAACCCGACTAAATGATTTAAGAATACCGAGGCTTTCAGAAATTATCATTTTCTTTCTCAAAAAACTCCAGAGTAAGGCCAAATTAAGATAACCAGCTATGACAAAGGCCAATGCCAATCCCCTTACGCCAAAATGCTGAGATAAAGTCCAACATAGAACAACACTCAAGGCATTGCCCGCAATACCAGCTAAAAATGGACGAATGGAATCCTTCATAGCGAAAAACACTCTCACCATCAAAGGTAATAAACTTTGCCCAATCATTCCAATAGCAAAAATTCCCAAAGCATCAGAAGCAGCTATAGTGGCGGCTAAATCAAAATTACCATAATTTAAAGTTAAACGCACTATTAATCCTCGTAAAACAATGTACAAAACCGCAATGGGGACAATAAAAAATAGTATACTTTTTATAGTATGAGAAAAAGTTTTAAGAAATTCTTCCCTCTTTTCTGAGATTTGTGCCAAAACAGGAAAAACTGAAATCGCAAAAGAAATAGCAAAAATATTCTGAGGCAAACTTTGCAAATCATTAGCAAAATTGAAAACGGATAACGAACCCTTAACTAAACCCGAAGCAATAATAGTCACAATCAAAAAATTGACTTGAGTAGAAACCAACCCCAACATTCTCGGCACCATTAAAATAAAAATGTGCTTTAAATTTTGTGAGCTAAAATCAGGAATAAATTTAAAATGAAAATCTAAATTTTTTAAACTCGGCAACTGTACCAAAAGATGCAATAAAGCACCCAAAACCACACCCCAAGCCAATCCCCTTAATCCCAAGACGGGCACAAAAAATATAATACCAATGACAATTCCAAGATTATAAAGAATCGGGGCTAAAGATGTAATAAAAAATCTTTTAAAATTTTGCAGCAAACCAACAATAATATTAGAAATACCCAATAAAACAGGTTGAATCATCATAATTCTTACCAACAGTGCTACTTTGACCTGACTTTCCAAATCAAAACCCGGAGCGATAAGCTTTACTAAAAATGGAGCAAATACAGCAACCAACGCCGCGCCAATAGCCAAAATTAAAGTGAGGGTAGTTAAAATATTATTACTAAATTTCCAAGCCGCTTCTTTAGAAATCTTTAATTTTTCCGCAAATAAAGGAATAAATCCCGCAGAAATAGCTCCACTAATTAAAATCACATAAATAAAATCCGGAATTCTAAAGGCAGTATAATAAATATCCAATTCCCTACCAGCGCCAAATTTACTAGCTAATAAGCCATTTCTCAATAATGCCAAAAAACCATTTAATAAATAAAAAACAGCGATGACTAAAGCCCCGCTTGAGATATTTTTTGACTCATGATTAAACAGCTTTTTCAACATTAAAACCATTTTAGCATACACTCATAAGAAATTCCACTATAAAAAATCAGCTCGCAGAAATGCTTCTGCGAGCTGAAAAATTTCAATTATACTTCTTTGATATAAACAAAATTACCATCTTCGCCGACGACCTTAATCCTTCTACCGGAATTAAGTAGTTCCACAATATCAACGCTTCCTGCTGCGAGAATTAAATGGGCAAGATAAATTTCATTGCCTGGCGCAACAAGATAATAACCATTTTCGGTTTTAAAACAGTGCCAAAATTTATAAGTATGACCAACAATCAATTTTTTAGGACGACCGACTATGTAATCAATAATAAGCCATAACAAAAAACAAAACCCAAAAATAAAACAAAAAATAAGAAATATCTTACTATCCGTCGTGGTAGAAGCAATCAATAATATATATGCAATATCCAATGCAAAAATAAAAATAATTGCAAAAAAAGCTTTCAATTTAGTCATTCCAACCTCCCTTGCCCTCCAAAGTTTCAGCGACGGAGGGTGTTATTTAATTTTTAAGTCAAAGCCAATGCTTTGCTACTCATTATATTAAACAAATATACCCATATGTCAATATTTGCTTTTTTGATAATAATTTGTCATAATAGATTTAGCGTTTTAATAAGCAAACAATCGCTTCGGCTTTATGTCGAAGAGGAAAGTCCGGACTCCCTTTTTGGCTTCGGCTAAAATGACAAGGGCAATTGCTAACGGCAACCATTCTAATTTATTGGAATAGGGAAAGCGCCACAGAGACTATACTATCTCGCTTATGGTGAGAGAAAGGTGAAAAGTTGGCGGATGTTTTCAAAAATTACCGCCTTTCGTGTTTGGTGACAAACAATGATGGCAAGCCCTGCCTGGTGCAAGGTCAAAGTCTGCTCCGCCAGCTGGCGGACGGATAAAAAGTAGACCGCTTGAGTCTGATGGCAACGTCAGACCTAGATAGATGATTGTTTAAAACAAAATCCGGCTTATGCTTAATAAAATGCTAATGAGCATCAAAAAATCCCGTCTAAAGCGGGATTTTTTGTAAATACATTTTTTAAATTAAGCAGCTGGGGTAGCTTCTGTTTTGACTTCTGCTACAGCCTCAGCTCCTTTCTTTGATTTTCTCATTTTCACTTTTCTTTTCGGAGCATCTATAACGCTACCTTTCACTAAAATATTGTGAACAGTATCTGAGACTTGAGCACCATTAGAAATCCAATATTTAATACGCTCTTCTTTTAATCCAAATTTATCATTGTGAGGATTATAAAAACCAAGGTCTTCCATAACCTTACCATTGAGCTTAGAGCGTCTTTCTCCTACCACAACGCGAAAACTGATTTGTTTTGTTTTGCCAATCGGCTTTAATCTAATAATTAACATAAGAGTACATTATCACATTTATTGACTGGAGTCAATAAATATGAAATCCCAATAACCAATACCCAATTCCCAATCAAATCCTAATTATAAAATACGAAAATACTCAAACTAACCCTATTATTGACAAATATAACATAGATATGATATATTATAAAAGTCAAGATTGGCTATAAAAATTCGCTCCTCAGTGGAACGAGCCCAATCGTGGGTTAAACGATACGCGCAGAGTCTATGGACAAAGCGGTTATAAATCTGTTCTTCTGTAGAACAAACCCGACAACTGGGAAAGTGGTTAGTCAATCTTGGCCCCCGAATATTAATTATTCGGGGATTTTTTTATTCCCCTTCTTCTAATTTAATAGAAATTGCTCTAGAGATTCCCTCTTCGGCCATACTCACACCATACAAGACTTGAGCTGATTCCATAGTAGAACGATTATGAGTAATAATTACAAATTGCGTTTTTGCCACTAATTCTCCGAGAATTTTAGAAAATCTTCTAGCATTAGATTCATCTAAAGCAGCATCAACTTCATCTAAAACTACAAAAGGTGGATGCATAGTAGCAACAATCGCAAATAAAGCACTAATAGAGACTAAAGATCTCTCACCCCCCGACAACACTTCTAAGCTATTAATTTTCTTTTTGGGTAAATCCAAATGAAATTCCAAGCCAGGCTCAAATTCTTTTTCTTCTTCTTTTTCAATTTCCTCTAAAGCAACAGCCGTCGCTTCTCCTTCGGCGAGTGTCGGAGCTTCTTGCCCGTCCTTTTCTTTTGTCTTCTTTTCTCTCTTCGGTACTTTAGTAATAGCTAAACGTGCCTTACCTCCGCCAAACATAATTCTAAAATATTTATTAAATTCATCGTTAATAATCTTCAAAGATGCGGAAAATTCATTGTCTATTTTTTCCGTTAATTCCACAATAATTTTTTCTAAATCAATTTTAGCTTTTTCTAAATCTCCTAGTTCCTTAGATAAAAATTGATAACGTTCTTCTGTTTCTTTAGCTTCTTTAATCAACAATTCATCAACCTCTCCCATAGCAGATAAGTCATGACGCATCCTTACTATTTTTACTTCTAAATCATTCAAAGTACCACTAAAATCTTGCTCACGCATAGCCTCAGTCGCATCCAAGTCTTTAACTCTTTCTAAAGTAAACTCATTAACATCTAAACCCGCTTCTTTTAATTTCAACAATAAATCTGCTTCTTTCATTTCTGCCCTTTCTTTCACTAAAATCATTTCATTCATTTGCTGATTAAGAGAATTGATGTGAGAACGTTGTTTTTGGGTATTCATCAAAATCTCGTGAGAATCAGCACCAGTCTGTTCATCTTTTTTACGCAATTCATCTAATTGCTCATTAAAAGTTTTAATTCTCTCATCAAAAGATTTTATTTTCTCAGATATTGATTCACGAGTTTTTTCTAAATTATCAATTTCTTCATTGGTGCTATTATCTTCTTTTTCTTTCGCAAAAACCATATCAATCTTAGCAATAATTTCCCGCAATTCTTTATGTAAAACATCCCAATCATTCAAATCCAAAATTTTTCCCAACACTTCACGAGTAGAACGCAAAGCAGAATCAATTTCCTGAAAATTAGGCTTAAAAGCTGTTTTTTGACTGGCTAAGCGCTTAATTCCCTGTAATTGTCCTTCTATATTCCCTAATTCTCTCAAAATAACACCTTTTTCTTGTTCTAATTTATCAATGCTATTTCTAATATTTTTAAACTCTTGTGAAAAATCAGGACGCTTTTTATTTAAATCCTCAAACTGCTTTTCTAAATTCACTAATATTTTTTCCTCTTGCTCTAAAACTAAACGAAAATTTCTTACTTTTTCCTGACTTTCATTTTTTCCAAAATAAATTTCTTTAAATTGACTACCAAAAAATATTCTTTCTAATCCACTTAAACCATTAACAATTTCTTCTCGTCTTTCCCACTTCCCCACTTGCCTACGCAAAGAACGCAAATGAGGCAGTAACTCTTCCAACAAAGAACGAGTTTTTGATAAATTTTCTTCAGTAGAAACCAAACGACGTTTAGCTTCTTCTTTTTTTAGTTGAAACTCTCTCAAGCCTAAACTTTCTTCAATCATCAATCTTCTTTCTTTAGCCGAAGCTTTCAAAATACTATCAGCTGAACCCTGATTAACAATAGTCATACCCTGACTGCCAATTCTTGCCTTTGCTAATAATTCCACAATATCTTTCAAACGCACACTACTTTGATTAATTAAATAATCAGTTTCACCATCACGATTAATTCTGCGTGAAATCACCACTTCTTTAAAATCAATGGGTAAACTATTATCAGAATTATCTAGAGCAATAGAAACTTGAGCCAAAGACATTCTGGGTTTATTGGGAGTACCACCGAAAATAATTTCTTCGGAACGAGCCACGCGTAAACCCTTCAAATCACGTTCACCTAAAACCCAACGAATAGCATCAGCTACGTTAGATTTTCCACTACCATTAGGACCAACGATAGCTGTTACATTAGCAGGAAAAGAAAAAATCGTTTTATTAGCAAACGATTTAAATCCCATAATTTCTAATGATTTAAGTTTCATGTGCGAATGTTGTTTAAATTTACAAATTTACCACTCTTTAACTTCTAGACCATTTTTAGCCGCGGCTAATTCCGCTTCTTGCTTGGAATGACCCTCTCCTTCTGCTATTTTTTCACCACCTAAAAAAAGACCCATTTTGAAATGTTTAGCATGATCCGGACCCCATTCCTCCAATAATTTATAAACGGGTGTAACATTAAGTAATGCCTGAGATTTTTCCTGAAAAGAGCTTTTAGGATCTTTAAATGTTTTATCCGAAATAATTTTCTCTAATTGACTCCCAATTAAGAATTTTTCAATAAATTTCTTGGCTTTATTATACTTCTGATCCAAATAAATGGCTCCAATTAAAGCTTCAAAGGCATTGGCTAAAATGTAATTTCTGCCTCTACCTAAATCTTTAGCTTCCCCTTTAGACAATAAAATAAAGTCATTAAAATTCAAATCGCGAGCTACGTTAGAAAGAGTATCAGCGTTCACTAAGGCTGCACGTAAATTAGTCATAAATCCCTCCGGTTCATCAGGATATTGAGTAAAAAGATAATCACTTACCACCAATTCCAAAACAGCGTCTCCTAAAAATTCCAGACGTTCATTGTGGCCCTTTTTCCATTTCGGATCCTCATTCAAATAAGACCTATGCGTAAAGGCCTGTTTTAAAAAGTTAATATCATTGAATTCTACTTCGATGATTTCTTGTAATTTAGAAAAATTAACTGCCATTAAAGTAAATCTTCAGAACTTTCCTTTTTGGTTTTTGAAGTCGATTTTTTCTCAACACTCTTTGGTGTGGAAACTTCGGCTTCATCTTTTTCATTTTCAGGTTTGGAAGATTTTTCCAATTCTCTGAAAACCGTTCCTAGAACTCCATTAATAAATTTTCCGGAAGAATCTCCGCCAAAAGTCTTCGCCAATTCAATGGCTTCATTGATGGCTACCTTAGGTGGAACCTCTTCAGGATTTCCGAAAACGAGTTCCGAAAGTCCGATTCTTAAAATATTCCTATCGACAATATTAATTTGATCTAACGGCCAAGTAGGAGCGGCTTTTTTAATAAAGTCATCAATCTCCGGCAAATGGTCCGCTAAATTTTTAGCAATACGAAAAATAAAATCTGGCTCATCAATCATTTCTGCCACGGCCTGCATATTTCTATCAATCAAAGCTACTAAATCTAATTCTCTATTTTCTTTACTTTTATAAAAATCCCACTCATAGAGTGATTGTAAAAGTATAGAACGACAAAGATGACGAGTAGCCATTGTATAAATTAAATCCCAAATCCCAATAGCCAATCACCAATAAGCTATAAATTTTTTGGTTATTGTTTCTTGATTATTGGTATTTCAGAAATCTATTTTTTAATTTCTTTCTCTCGGCTCTTTTTTTCTTTTTTAGATAATTTAGCTAAAACATCCACTACTTCCCTGCCTTTGTAAAATCCGCAATTCGGACAATACTGGTGCGGTCTGGTAGCTGAACCACATTTGGAACAAGCGATTAAATTCAAAGGCTTCTTCGCATGATGCGATCTCCTTCTAGCCACGCCGCCGTGTGTTTTATGCTTTGTAGGTGTACCTCCCATGGTATTTTCTAATTAAACGACACAATTATTTATATATTTATAATAAACGATTTTCAGCAATTTTACAAGTTTTTATCACTTCGTTCCCTCATACAATGCTTTAACTTCTGCAACAGAAAGTTCTCTGTTATACATGCGAATATCATCAATGCTACCATTTGTTAATAAGGTTCCAAAACCACCAGGATTACCCCCTAAATACTTTATCCTATCAGTAGAGGGAAAAGCAGGAACATTATCCATACTACTTATTTGAATTAATTCTCCATTTCTATAAAATTTAACTGTTTTTCCAGAATAATCAACAACCACTGCAAAATGAACCCAAGTATTATCATATCCTGTAAAAAAAGTGGTCATCCCAGCAGCATTGTTTTGTAAACCATCGGCATACCACCAACGTAAAGTATAATTATTATCCCCTCCATCCATTCTAATATATCCAACCGTTGTTGATTGAACATATTCGTGCAAAAATATCTGATAACCATTTGTTACTAACTTCACCCACCCACTCACAGTAAGAACTGTTCCAGAGAGTGCAAAGGAAGGAGTAGTAATGTAGTCTGTTCCATCAAAGTATAAACAATTGCCTCGTTTACAATTAGAATCTGTTTGCCAGGTAGCTCCTGTAATGGTACCAGTATTAGAAGCAGCATTATCTTTGGTGGTAGAGCCTGTTCCTTCATCCATTCTCCAGTAGGCTACTAATCCTGTATCTTTGTAAGGTGAAAGAGAGAGATCAGTACCTATCTCGTAGGTAGAGTAAGAATCTCCTCCGTCGACAGAGGTTTTATCATCTCCTCCAGAGAGTTTTTGTTTGGAGGATTCCATGAGAGCATTGAGTTCCCAGGAGTTT
>Ga0172381_10000357_pt1 | contig 55466 bp, 48 predicted proteins | sample Leawel6488metaG_FD_119754 | JGI IMG/M metagenome (GOLD analysis project Ga0172381, IMG submission 119754) | Leachate microbial communities from a municipal landfill in Southern Ontario, Canada - Leachate well 64-88 metaG | ecosystem: Engineered > Solid waste > Landfill > Unclassified | place... | reverse complement strand
TAAATAACTCTGGTTCAACAAGGTGGAAGTTGAATCAAGTTTGCCTTGTTTTAAAAATACATCCGATAACCCGACCATGGCATTGATGCGGTTTTTTGCATTCCCTGCGCTGCTGTCGCGCATCACCTGGCGGTAGATGGAATCGGCTTTCCCCGGTTCAATAAGGTTCAGTGAATCGGCTAATGCAACTTTCTTGTTATTCTCCAGGTATTGATCCCCCTCATTCTGATTCCAGCATGACCATAAGAATAATATAATGAATAATCCTGGAAAAAGAAGCCAAAACACAGTTTTCATAGCCACGGATTGCATGAATATCAAGGATGTAAGCAAATCAGATTATGAAGTAAACAAATGCGTTGTAAATTTAGTTTTTTTTTTCAGATTTACAAATCTCTGGTTTGATGAATTCAGGAATAAAAACTACTTCCGGAGATAAGTTATGATCATGTTAATTTATAAAAGGCCAATAACTAAAAGATGGAAAGGTGGATTTAACAGGTTCGGCGGGATTACAATGACACAGTATCAGGAGAGGTTGCATCCTGTTTTTTAAGTAACAGGTTTGCCGGCCCTTTGAGTTCAACATCCGGAATGGCTTTCTCTGCTTCCTGGGAGGTGATCCATCCCTTGTTGACCATCTTTTCGGTACACAGCCTGTAGAATCCCGCGTTGGATTCCCTGAGATGGCCGGTTTCATCAAAGGAGTATCTGAATCCTTTAGGACGGGGTATGATGGAGGCCAGAAAAATGGATTCACTGAGGGTCAGGCGGGATGCATCTTTGTTAAAATAAAACCGGGCAGCTTCATTGGCGCCGTAAACAAGCGGCCCCCATTCGATGATGTTCAGATATACTTCAAACATCCGGTCTTTGGTGGAGAGCCCCTGGTTTTCGATAAGCCAGACAAGTAAAGCTTCTTCAAGTTTCCTGGCAATGGTTTTATTCCGGTTCAGGAACACATTTTTCACCAGTTGCATACTGATGGTACTTCCACCCCGCGCAAACCGGTGTTCCTTGATATTGGTTATCATCGATTCGCGGAATGCATCGGGCAAGAACCCCCGGTGCTGATAAAAACCTCCATCTTCGGAAGTCATGACCGATACCTGAAGGTAGCGGGAAATCCGGTTAAGGGACCTGAAATTTGGATTTTCGGGACCGACCATAAAAGTCCGTACCGGGATATCATGTTCGTAAGCAGTATATAAAAAAGAACGGTTCAGCCGCGTCAGATCGGAATTACCATACGAAATCACAGAAAACTGACGCCGGTCCAGGGAGGTTTCAAATTGCAGGGAATCAGGATTTGCCAAATCCACATAAAAATCGAGATGCCAGGACAGGTTTCCCTGTACTTTTATTCCACTGAGGTTGGAAAAAAGCCCTTCGGGAATAGAAGAAAAGAGATCCATGGCCGGGAACAGCCCTTTATGAATCTTTAACGTGATCTGTCTGGAAGGATTAATACGATAGCGGGCATAGGGATGAAATACAAGGCGGTTAAAAGTAATGGTAGAGGCGCTGTCAAACTCCAGATAATCGCTGCCGATATTCAACCGGTAATCGATTGCTGCCTTTTCAAACAATACCGGTTGCGCCGCAATTTTCTCATGATTGAGCGATAATCCGGTAACCGATATAAAACCTGAAAAACGCGTTTGTTCATTGTTTGTCTCCTGTTCGCCAAAGCTGAATGCAAGGGTATCGAAACGGACATCAGCCTTCCATTTATACTGTAAAAAAGGAAGCCTGATGCCGGCGCTGTCATCGGAATAAATTCTCAGCGATGCCGTCCGGTTTTCATTGTCGAGCCGACCAGCTAAAATCCATACGGATCCGGAATTTTCTTCCTGCACCTGCACCGGAGCATGAAAGTAATGATCGCGGATCTCCAGTTTTTCAATTTGGAAAGCAGTCCTGTGATGATTATTCAGATTGATCAGCCTGAAATTACTGATGGATAATGACCGGGGAATCTTATCAAAAATAAAACCCATCAGGCGGTCCGCGGTAATTGCATAATTTGCTGTTTTATGGGCGGTATCAGAGGACGTCTTTTTGTTTTTCAATAAAAACATATAATTGGTAACCGGGTCATTCCGGACCAATGTGAAGGTCGGGTTTCTCAGTTGAACATCATGTAAGGCAATTCTCCCTGCAAAGAGCTTCAAAATACTGATGGAAGCATACGCGGTATCTATTTTACATAAAGTATCGCCCGATAATGGTTTCAGGGTGATGCCGGTTACCTGTACGGAGGCAAGTCCTTTGATCCTGACGTCTTTAATTTTCAGATCGGCCCCCCATGCCTGGTTGAACCGGTCGATTTTCCGATGCAGGTAAATGGAAGTCAGGCTGTTCCTGAAAAACAATGCCAGAATTATCATCCCAATTACAGTGATGATAAGATACCGGGAAAAGGTTGTCAGCCTTGTCCTGAATTCCATTTTCTTTTGATAATGACCAGGAGGGCCCCGGTGATGATCGCGCTTAACAGGATCAACCATACGTTATCGGTTATACCGAAATTCTCATAATCTCCGCTTATAAGTCCCAACTGCCCCAGCCAGGAAACCATCACGGCAGCGCCATTATTGATAAAATGGGCTGCCACGGGAACCCACAGGGAACCGCTCCAATAAAACAGATATCCAAACAGCAGTCCCAGCATAAACCTGGGAAGAAGCCCGTAGAACTGAAGATGCATGGCGGCAAAGAAAAATGCAGAGATAAAGATCGCAACGTGGATGTTTTTCAGCCATTCCTTCAGCAACCTTTGTAACAGGCCACGAAACATGAGTTCTTCCCCGATGGCTGGCAAAATCGCAATCATCAGCATATTGAATAAAAAACTCCCGGTATCCGGCATCTTCATGAATGCCTCAGTCAGCTTTGCGGCCTGGTCTTCCGTAGCTTTCATCCAGGTCTCGACACCTTTTAAAAAAGCAGGGAGCTGCATTGCTTCATTGATCGTTATCATCCAGTTGATAAAGGGCAATGAAACAAACATGATGGCAATGACCAACAGATAGGCCCATCCCTTTGAAAACCGGTTGATTCCCAGGTAGGATAGGCTGTTGTGCCCAAAAAAGAAACCGGCTAATAAGGCAGGAATAATGAAAAGACCGATGGATTGTAACACCTGAAAATACTGAAGGATATGAAGGGTGAGGGCATCATTGCTGACAGAAAGGGAGACAAGGATTTCATTGGTACTGATCCCGAAAAGTGGCGAAGCCAGTAATAATCCCAGCATGAATGTGATCAAAAAACAGGTTATGGTCAGTATAACCGTAAAAAGCAATCGCATGAAAGGGGTAAGGCTGTGAAGCAACGGAGGTTTGTTCAGGTTCAAGGTTTTTCGGTATTTTTGTGCAAAAGTAAGCAATTTGCACGGAATCGGGAACATAGCAACCGGAACCTTCCCCCTGTTCCTTTCTCCCATGGAGGATGTCACAGATTCATCTTTCCGGTCGATATGCAAATCGTTTGGGGCCGATGTGGTTATCACCGAATTCATCTCTGCTGAAGGTTTGATCAGGGAAGCAGTGAAAAGCCGGATTAAAATGCAGTTTGAAGAAATGGAACGGCCTGTCGGGATCCAGATTTTTGGCAGCCATGTCGATTCCATGAAAAAGGCTGCCGAAGTAGCCGAAGCCGCGAATCCCGATTTTATTGACCTGAATTTTGGCTGTCCGGTGAAAAAGATCGTTATGAAAGGCGGTGGGTCGGCATTGCTCCAGGATGTCCCTAAGATGATCTGTATGGCAGAAGCGGTAGTGAAGGCGACGCGGTTGCCGGTGACAGCAAAGACCCGGCTGGGGTGGGATGAGGGACACCAGGAAATAGTTGACATTGCAGAGCGTTTGCAGGATGCCGGCATCAGCGCTATCGGGATCCATGCCCGTACCCGTTCGCAACTATATGGTGGTAAGGCCGATTGGACACTGATCGGAAAGGTCAAGGAAAACCCCCGTATGAAGATACCCATTTGGGGGAACGGCGATGTGGATTCGGGACCGAAAGCCGAAGAGATGAAAAACCGGTATGGCGTTGATGGGATTATGGTCGGCAGGGCTGCGATGGGTAATCCGTGGATCTTTGCTGAAATCAAAGCCTGGCTGGACAATCACACAATCCTGCCTGATCCTCCGGTTTCTGAAAGGATCGGGGTATTACGAAACCATATTCGAAAATCAGTGATCGTCAAAGGCGAACGGAGCGCCTTACTGGAACTCCGTAAGTTATATGCCGGTTATTTCAAAGGCATCCCTGATTTTAAAAAACATCGGATGCGTTTGGTTACGGCCAGCGATTTCGGAGGGGTTGAAGCGGTATTGACCGAGTTGGCTGCCTTATATGGATAAGGATCCCTAAAACCGTCGTTCCAACAATTCTTTTAATTTTTTAAAAGCGTTGGACCCGGTATCCCAGAAATTCTTTTTTACCATCAGATCAAGAAATTCAGAGGCCTGGTTGAGATTTTTAAAACCGTTGAGCGTTTCAACAGTCTCGTTGTATTCCCTGAAGTTCCCGTCGAAGAGTTCGTTGATGAACATGAATTTATCATTGATGGTAATCGCACTTTTCAGGTTATCTGAAGAAGAAGCCGGCTTGGGGCCAAAGGTTTTTTCCCTGGCTTCCTTCAGTTTAATATTGAAAACAGGTTCCTCAGAAGCAAACAGATCCGGCTCCACCGGCTTATTATGTTTCCGTCCCTGGGTAGGAATATCTTTACGTGGAGATCCGGGTGGGGTTACCGGAGGAACGGGTTGTTTTTCAGGAGGGGGGATGGGGGGGTCAAAACGGACAGTGATCTCGGGTGATGTATCCTGTTTCGGTTGGGCCGGGGCAACCGGTTTAATAGTGGGATGATCCGGGCCCTGAACAGGGTGGGCGCTGCTTTCCGGATCCCTCACCTTTTTCCCGGTATCGGACTGTGGTTCGTTGAGGCGCTGCAACATGCGCATATCCTCATAAAATTTGCGAATGTTATCCATCAGGATATCAAATTCGATGTGAGGAATTTTCTCTTCATATTTTCTGATGGTCTCGAATTGTTCATTGATGGCTTCAAGAAGCCATTGGAGTTCGTCCCTGATAATCTTTTTATTCATGATGGGTTATTTTTCCGAAAGGTGGAAATTTGTATTTTTGTCATGATTTAAGGCATAAAGATACAAAACATCGATGATCCCATGCAGATTGAAAAAAATAAACCGGTTAACCGATTAGGATGGATTGAAGTAATATGCGGATCGATGTTTTCGGGAAAAACCGAAGAACTGATCCGCCGGCTAAAGCGGGCCAGGATTGCAAAACAAAAGGTAGAAATATACAAACCCGTGATCGATACCCGGTACGATGAACAGAATGTCGTTTCGCACGATGCCAACCTCATTCAGTCCACGCCGGTACAGTCAGCTTCCGAGATCCTCTTGTTGACTAACGATGTGGATGTGGTCGGGATCGATGAAGCCCAGTTTTTTGACAATGAGCTGCCGTCGGTTTGTCACACCCTTGCCTGCAGCGGGATCAGGGTGATCATAGCCGGTCTCGATATGGACTACCTGGGAAATCCCTTTGGCCCCATGCCCTCCCTGATGGCCATTGCCGAAGATGTTACAAAAGTTCACGCGATCTGCATGCAATGTGGCGATCTGGCCCAATATACGCATCGTCTGGTAAAAGACGACCACCTGGTCATGTTAGGTGAGACCGAATCTTACGAACCCCTGTGCCGGCGATGCTATCTCGAAAAAAATCAAAAGCCATCTGCCAGATAAACCCCGTATGATTTTTTTCTGTAAATTTGCCATTCCATTTTAAACATTATCAGCCATGAAAAAAGTCATTTTGATGGTATTTGCTATCATCATTGGTGCTAATCTCTCTTTAATGTCTCAAACTAAAAATCAGCAAAAAGTGGTAAAATTTGTTATCCATACCGATTTGGGCGATATGACCGGTATTTTATACAACGAAACGCCAAAACACCGTGATAATTTCGTAAAACTTGTCAACTCCGGGTTTTATAACGGTTTGCTTTTCCACCGCATCATCAGCGGATTCATGATCCAGGGCGGTGATCCCGATTCGAAAAATGCAAAACCCGGACAGCAGCTTGGAGCGGGTGGCCCCGGTTATACCGTTCCAGCCGAGTTCAACAAAGATTTCATTCATAAAAAAGGAGCGCTGTCTGCAGCCCGTCAGGGAGACCAGGTTAACCCCGCTAAAGCTTCCTCAGGTTCTCAATTTTATATTGTTCAGGGCAAAAAAGTCCCTTCAGCCCAATTAGGGGCCAACTATACGGCCGAGCAGAAAAAAATCTATGAAACCGTGGGCGGAACTCCCTTTCTTGATGGCCAGTATACCGTTTTTGGTGAAATCACCAATGGCCTGGATGTAATTGATAAAATTGCAGCCGTTCAGAAAGACAGCCATGACAGGCCCATCACCGATATTAAAATGACGGTTAAAATAGTAGAATAAGACCATTGACAATTGACTATTGACAAATTACCAGTAACACGTGATTGATAAGATTCATAAACTCCTTGGGGAGATTAGTGAAATTTCGGCTGAGAGCCTGGAGGAGGTGGAGCAACTTCGTTTGAAGTACCTGAGCAAAAAGGGATCGGTTTCAGCGTTGTTTGATGATTTCCGTTCAGTCCCTCCAGAAAAGAAACGCGAAGTGGGTCAATTGCTGAACGAACTGAAAAACCAGGTCCAGGGGAAGATTGACACGCTGAAAGCCGGTTTTGAAAGCATTGAGAACAAAGCAGATAAGGTATCGGATCTGACCCGTCCGGTAACCCTTGAACCCGGGACGAGGCATCCTTTATCGATCGTGAGAAACCAGATCATTGAAATTTTTTCGCACCTTGGATATACGGTGGCTGTCGGACCGGAAATTGAAGATGACTGGCATAATTTTTCCGCCCTGAATTTCCCTCCCGAACATCCGGCCCGCGATATGCAGGACACCTTTTTTATTGCCCGTGATCCGGAAATCCTTTTACGGACTCATACTTCCTCGGTCCAGATCCGGACAATGGAAAAAACCCAGCCTCCTATCCGGATGATATTTCCTGGCCGGGTTTTCCGAAATGAAGCCATTTCGGCTAGGGCGCATTGTATTTTTCATCAGGTGGAAGGGTTGTATATCGATAAGAACGTATCCTTTGCCGATCTGAAACAAACCCTTCTTTATTTTGCCAGGGAGATGTTCGGCGAAAATACGCAGATCCGTTTACGCCCATCCTATTTCCCGTTCACTGAACCTTCCGGGGAAATGGATGTAAGTTGTAACATTTGCGGTGGCGTGGGATGTAATATCTGTAAATATACCGGATGGGTTGAAATTCTGGGATGTGGCATGGTGGATCCGAACGTCCTTGACAATTGCGGAATAGATAGTAACGTTTATACGGGCTTTGCTTTTGGTATGGGTATCGAACGCATCACCATGTTAAAATACCAGATCAAGGATCTCCGCCTGTTTTTTGAAAATGACATGAGGTTCCTCCGGCAATTTTCAGGAACAATCTGATTATCAGACTGGCAAAGCGGCCCTTTTTATTCCTAAAACTTGTTCCTTCTTAACAGTTTTATCACCAGCCAGAATCCCAATATCCCGGCCAGGGTGAAAACAATGGTCCCGACCCAGCGAACCTGTTCCCACTGCGAAAGAATGGAAGCCCCGATGATCAGCGCTGCCAGAACAATGGCGATGGCAACCCGGTTGCTTGAACTGTCAATATGTTCCACAAGGGGTTCCAATCCCCTGAGTTCGATCTGCGTTTTGAACCGGCCTTCTTTCAGCCGATATATAATTTCATTCAGATCGGCAGGAATTTCTTTAACCAGTTTATAATAGCTTTTGAGCGACTCAAATATCTCTTTGGCAATCAGTTTTGGATCGTATTGCTTGGCCAGGAGATCAATGGCATAGGGCTGCATTTCGCGGGCGAAGTCGATGTTGGGGTTTAAAACAACAGCAACCCGTTCGATGGCCATCAGCGCTTTTCCCAGAAGATAGATACTGGGGGGGATCCGAAGGCCATAATGGACCAGAATATCAACCGATTCATTCATGATCTTCCCGAAATCCATTTCATCGATACTCAGATACTTGTACTGGGCCAGTAAATCGCTGATCTGAAATTCCATGTCTTTGAAACGGGCAAAATTGCGTTTACCTGAAATCAGAAGCAACGCTTCTGCAATGGCATGGGCATCACGGTCAAGATAACCAAGAACATATTTCCCAAGAAACAGCAGATGCTCCTGCCGCAACGAACCCATCATCCCGAAATCAATGAACGAAAGAACATTCCCGTCAAGTACGAAAAGATTTCCGGGATGGGGATCGGCATGGAAGTATCCATGGGTGAAAATCTGGTCAAATACCAGACGAACAGCATTGTGTGCAAGGATTTCAGGATTATTCCCGGTTTTCAGCAGGTTTTCCAGATCGCTGACCTTGATCCCATTGATAAATTCCTCAACCAGTATACGCTGGGAAGTATATTGCATATATACTTTGGGAACCTTGATATCGGGATCATTTTCGAAACAATGGCCAAACCGGATGATACTAGCCGCTTCGTGCCGGAAATCTAATTCCAGTTTGATCGTATTTCCGAATTCCTTCACAACCCCAGTCAGGTTAATCGCTTCCATTTCGGGGTTGGTTTTTTGCGCGCGGGTAGTGAAGAATGTCATCAGGTGAAGGTCCAGCTCGATTTTTTTAGCAATGGCCGGTCGCTGGATCTTTACGCAGACTTCCTCCCCGTTTAACAGCACGGCCCGGTAAGTCTGGGCAATCGATGCCGATGCCAGGCGGTTCTTGTCGAATTCGCGGAATATTTCTCCGATGGGGCGCCCCAGCTCTTTTTCTATTTCCTTGATCGCCAACTCGTCAGCCATTGGCTGGGCCTCGTCCTGCAACTTTTTAAGTTCTTCGCGTAATTCCTCAGGAATGATGTCAGGACGGTCAGCCAGGATTTGTCCGAATTTAATAAATGTCGGCCCAAGCTCCTCAAGCGCCATACGGATCCGTTCCCATTGATTGAACCTTTCAATACGGGCAAGACGTTTTTTGGAAACGAAAAACTTTCCGAAACCCGAGTTAGATACCCATTCGCTTAATCCATATTTGACGACGATGGATGCAATTTCCCGCGCCCTTCCTATTTCATTAACGGCTAAACCAATTTTAGAGATTTTCACGGATCTTACATTTTCGTCTTAGCAATTGGGGTTTTGCTGGTTTTCACCACTTTTGGGGCAATCTTTGATTTTGCCGGGGCTTTATGAAGTGATTCCAGCTTTTTTATACGCCCCTCCAATGTTTTTATTTCTTCCTGTGTCGGTATGTTCATTTTTTTTAGGGATGTCTGGATAAGGTGTTGTACATCGGTTTCGAGGTTTTTACGGGCTTCCTCCGATTTTTGTAACCAATGATCCAGCAATTTTTTTGCTTCATCCTTATTCAGTTTGTTTTCCTTGGCCATTTCTTTGGCTGCCTGGGTGATTTTATCCCGGGTCGTAGTGGCATATTCCAGCCCTTTGTCAATCGATTTTTTTAAATCTTCTAACATAGTGGTTCCTCCTGTTTTTTAGTGAGTGAATATTTCAGTTTTGAATCTTTAATAATATTCATATAATGAATTTCAAGATCGGTAAGAATGGCTTCATAATTTTTTATGGTTGAAAAACGAATCTCAAACGAAGTCAATACGTTGGGAATGGATTTAATATTTTCAAGCAACCTCTCTTTCTGGATCTTTTTAAAGGGCCCCTCGACCAGTAAAATAAAATCTGTTTGCTTTAATTCGGGAAGCAGGATTGATTCTGGCGTACGGTTGGCCAATAAATAATAAGCGTTGAAACACTCTTCATGCCGGCAAAAATAGAAGGAGAATCCCTGGAAATCATCCATCTTGGTGAATTCCAGGTCCAGGCTCCGGTTCAAAAGATAAGATAAACGGTAATCTTTCAGATGGCATGAAATGCCAAACAGGTTATAAAAGGTTGGTTCAGACTGTGTGCCGGATGAAATTTTCTTTGCCATACAATGGCGCTTTGTTTAATCAAAACAAAGTTAACCATTCTCTGATCAAAGTTCAACGGTTTCGTTATTTATTTTTTGCCAGGCTTTTTCTGCCGCACTTTGTTCTGCTCCTTTTATAGAATAATCCTGGCCCCGGGAAAGGGCTTCCCCTTCAAGAAGAAGTTCTACAATGTATTGTTTTTTATAGCCTGTCCCTACTTCTTCAACAACATTGAAACGGGTTTGTTTTTTTTCGCGCTGGGCCCATTCGATGATCTTGCTTTTGAAATTGACTTCCTGATTCACCAGATCATCCATATTAAAATAATGATGGATAACGCGTTCGAAAATGATCTTCCTGGTAAAATCGTAACCTTTATCCAAATAAATGGCGCCGATCAAGGCCTCGAAAGCATCGCCCCGGTATGACCTGAATGCGCCGGGCGTTGAACCATCCAACAGGATCAGCTGATCGATCCCCATTTTCTGGGAAAGCTTGTTCAGGGTAGTCCGGCTGACCATTTTCGACCGCATTTCGGTCAGGAACCCTTCGTCCTTTGTCGGAAAAGTCTTGAAAAGATAATCGGCTGTGATGGCATCCAGAATGGCATCGCCCAGAAACTCCAGCCGCTCGTTGTTGACCTTCATCCCGTTAAGGGTTTCCTGTGTGGCCGACTTATGGAGGAATGCAAGGTGATACAGAAAAATATTTCCTGGTTTGTACCCGAGGATACTTTTTATTGCATTTTTTAATTTCCTGTCGGATGAAATCCCCGCAGAATCCGGTTTGTAAGGTCTGAACCTCAACTATTTATGCCTTAAATTTCGTAAAGACAACAGTAGCATTATGACCCCCAAATCCAAAGGTATTGCTCAGGGCATAATTTACGACGCGTTTCTGGGCTTTGTTAAAAGTGAAATTGAGTGGGGCAATTTCAGGATCATCGGTAAAATGGTTGATGGTGGGTGGGACTATATCGTTTTTAACAGCTAATAAGGTCGCGATAGCTTCGATGGCCCCGGTAGCGCCCAGTAAATGCCCGGTCATTGATTTTGTCGAATTGATATTCATAGCATAGGCATGGTTGCCAAACAGACTGACAATGGCCTTTGCTTCTGCTATATCGCCAACCGGTGTCGAAGTCCCGTGGGTATTGATATGATCAATAGCTTCAAGGGGGATTCCGGCATCATCCAGCGCATTGCGCATTGATAAAATAGCGCCTACGCCTTCGGGATGGGTAGCAGTCATGTGATAGGCATCTGCAGATAACCCTCCGCCTATGATTTCAGCATAAATTTTTGCGCCACGGGCTTTCGCGTGTTCCAGTTCTTCAAGAATCAATGCTCCGGCCCCTTCGCCCATCACAAATCCATCCCGGTCTTTATCGAATGGCCGGGAACCGGTCGGTGGATCATCATTCCGGGTTGAAACCGCGTGCATAGAATTAAACCCTCCAAGCCCCGCCTGATTGATGGCAGCTTCTGAACCACCGGCAACGAATATTTCCGCCTTCCCGAGACGAATATAATTAAAAGCATCCACCAATGCATTGGCCGAAGAGGCACAAGCGGATACCGTGGCAAAGTTGGGGCCCCTGAAACCATATTTAATGGAAATATGGCCGGCGGTAATATCCGAGATCATCTTGGGAATGAAAAACGGGTTGAACCTTGGCGTCCCATCACCCGCTCCAAAAGCTATTACCTCTGAAAAGAATGTTTCCAGCCCTCCTATTCCGGAAGCCCAGATAACGCCAACACGATCACGGTTGATAACAGAAAGATCAAACCCGGCATCCCTGACAGCTTCATCGGCGCAAACAATACCAAAATGTGAACAGCGGTCGTACTTTCGTACCTCCTTCCGGTCAAAATAATTTTCGGGATTGAAATTCTTTACCTCACAGGCAAAATGCGTTTTAAACTTCGAAGCGTCAAAACGGGTAATTGGACCTGCGCCGCTAACTCCCTGAATCAAACTGTTCCAGTAATCCGGAACGGAATTTCCAATGGGTGTGAGCGCCCCAAGGCCGGTCACGACAACTCGTCTTAATTCCACGGTTATAACTTTTAAGGGTTCACGTGTTAAAGGAGAACCCCGCTAAGCGCGGGGTTTCAATTCATTACAAATGCCAGGGAGTAACAACCACAATAGGCCTGTCAGTGTTAATGAGTACCTTATTTGGTGTTATTCTCAATGTAAGCAATAGCTTCTCCAACTGTGCTGATCTTTTCGGCCTGATCATCCGGAATTGCAATATCGAATTCTTTTTCAAATTCCATGATCAATTCCACTGTATCGAGAGAGTCAGCTCCTAAATCATTGGTAAAGCTAGCTTCTGGAGTAACTTCACTTTCATCAACACCAAGCTTATCAACGATGATAGCTTTTACTTTTGCTGCAATGTCAGACATGTTAATTTCTTTTTTGGTTAAACGGATTGCAAAGAAAAGAATATTCTTCTTTTCCACAAACAATTTATGATTTTTTAACAGTTACAAAAATCAGACTACTCAAAATGTGATGTTTACAAAACCTGTATCTTTCCATTTTATATCACTGGCGGTTACTTTCCCCTCGTTTTCAATAACATACTTAATTTTTCGTTAGGTTCGCTGATCCGTTTAAACTTTTGTATTTTTGTTTGTTAACATTATATTCATGGCCCATCTTGCACTTTTTGCTTCGGGAAACGGATCGAATGTACAACGGATTGCCGACTATTTCAGGGGGCACCCGGATGTCAGCATCGATCTTGTTTTATCAAATAATCCCCAGGCCTACGTCCTGGAAAGATCACAGAAGCTGAATATTCCTTCGCTGGTTTTCAGCCGGAAAGATTTTTATGAGACCAATTATATATTGGATATTCTATTGGCCCGGAATATTACTCATATTATCCTGGCCGGTTTCCTCTGGCTTATCCCTGAAAATATCCTGAAAACTTTCCAGGGTAAGATCATCAACATACATCCCGCCCTCCTTCCGGGATATGGAGGGAAGGGTATGTATGGAACGCGGGTACACCAGGCTGTGATAAATTCGGGCGATACCTCATCCGGTATAACCATCCATTATGTAAATGAAACCTATGATGAAGGACAGATTATCTTCCAGTCCCGCTGCCCCGTTGTCCCGGAAGATACTCCTGAAACCCTGGCCGGAAAAATCCATCAGCTTGAATACCGGTACTACCCGGAGATCATAGAACAAATCGTACTGGGGAAAGGGGCCACGGGTGACAGATGACGGATGATGGACCTGTAATCCGCGATCCGCGATCCGTTTTATTTTTCAATTCTTTTTCTAATCTCTTCTGCTTCTTTCTCATACCCTGGCTTGCCTAAAAGGGCAAACATATTCTTCTTATAGGCTTCCACCCCGGGCTGGTCAAAAGGATTGATACCCAATGCATAACCACTCATGGCACAGGAAAATTCAAAGAAATAGATCATTTGTCCAAGGATATTTTCCCGGATGGCGGGCACGGTAATCCTTATGTTCGGGACCCCTCCATCTACATGGGCCAGAAGGGTCCCTATCTCAGCCATCCTGTTTACTTCCGATAATCGCATTCCAGAAATAAAATTCAATCCATCCAGGTTCGCGGGATCACTTGGTATTTGCAGGTTCTTTGACGGATTCCCTACCGAGATAACCGTTTCGAAAAGGGTACGCGTGCCCTCCTGGATATATTGCCCCATCGAATGAAGGTCACTGGTAAAGGTAACGCCGGCAGGGAATATTCCTTTATTTTCCTTGCCTTCGCTTTCGCCGAAAAGTTGTTTCCACCATTCAATAAAATAGTGTAAACCGGGTTCATAGGAAACCAGAATTTCAATGAACTTTCCATTCCGGTAAAGTATATTTCTCACCAGTGCATATAAGGCACATGGGTTTTTTTCAATATCAGAAGATTGAAGCGCTATTTTCCGCATTTGCCGGGCGCCTTCGATCAATGCCTGAATATCATAGCCTGCAACAGCGATGGGCAACAATCCGACCGGTGTAAGCACGGAATAACGCCCTCCGACATCATCGGGAATAACATAGGAAACATATCCTTCGTTATCGGTCATTTCTTTCAGGGCGCCTTTCCGGGCATCGGTAATGGCAAAAATCCGTTTGCCAGCCTCCTCTTTTCCATACTTTTTTTCCAGATGCTGCTTGATCAGACGAAACGCGATGGCTGGTTCGGTGGTCGTTCCCGATTTTGAAATCACGGCAACGGCATAGCTTTTATGATCAAGCAATTCCAGTAATTGTGCGTGATAATCTTCGCTGAGGTTTTCACCGGCAAAGATGACCTGGGTATTGTCTTTCCTGCCCATTAATCCCTGAAATGGATTTTCAAGCGCTTCAATCACGGCACGGGAACCAAGATAAGAACCCCCGATCCCGATGACCACGAAAACCTCGGCAATCGCCCTGATCCAATTGGCATCCTCATTGATCCGCGTGATCAGTTCCGGCGATATCGATTCAGGCAAATCAAGCCAACCCAGAAAATCTTTCCCTTTCCCGGTGCGGTTCACCAGGACTTCATGACAGGTTTTTAGTTCTTCGCAAAACCGGAGGATGCATTTTTCATCAATAAACGGAGTGGCCTTACTGATATCGATTTTAAGCTGTGACATGATGGTAGATTTTATGAGAACGAAGATAGCATAAGAATATAAAAGGACAAAAAAAAGTGTGTCCCTGACCGGACACACTTTAAAATCAATAGACATTTTAATCCCAAAAAAGTACTTGCTGACTGAACAAAATGATGCGTGATATTGCGTATTCAAAATTAAATTAAATCTTTTCTGTCAAATGTTAAGTAATATTAATATACGTTAAAAAGTGTTAAACCTAAAAATCCAATTTTTCGATACCTTTGATGTCATGAACAGGAAGATCATTATTTTCACCATCATTTCCATGACCCTGGCATTGATTGGATTAATGGGCGTTCAGATTTACTGGATCCAGAATGCCTCATCCGTCAAAGAGGCCAATTTTCGCCGGAGTGTCACAGAAGCGATGGTCAAGGTTGTCCAAAAAGTGGAACGGATGGAAAAAAACAAAGCCATGCTTACAAATCAGTATGAGAGCATGCTTAACTTCAATCGCCATTTGCCCTATGAAACCTTTCTGACCAAAGAGGCTCTTGATTCGATCATATTCATGGTCCTGAACAGCCGGGGAATTGACACCCGCTATGAATTCGGAATTTATAAACCCGAAGGGAATATCTTCCTGATTAAAAAATCAGAGAATTATCAGCAAGAGATGATACAAAAGGGATATGCTTTCCCGCTTTTCCAAAACGATATATATACCAGTCCTGAGTACCTCTGCATCTATTTCCCGCAGGAAAAGCAGTTCCTTCTGACTGAGCTCTGGGGCATGTTGCTTATCTCCATCATTCTTATAATCGTGATCGTTTATTCTTTTACTTACACGATTGCGACGATTTTCCGTCAAAAACGATTATCCGAGATGAAAAACGATTTTATCAATAACATGACCCATGAATTCAAAACGCCAATATCCACGATATCACTTGCCTGTGAAGCGCTGGGGGATAAAGACCTTTGCCGTACGGGTGAATTTCTGGATAGTTATCTTTCTATGATCAGGGAAGAAAATCAACGGCTTTCGGTAATGGCAGAAAAAATACTACAAACCGCGGTGATTGATAAAGGGCAGCTTAAAATGCACAAAGAAAAGATCAACGTGCATGACATCATTACCGATGTGATTAAAAATATAAAAATACAGGTTGAGATCAAGGATGGAGAGATCATCCGGAATTTTGGCGCTTCCCGGGCTGTCATCGAAGGGGATAAGGTTCATGTGACCAACCTTTTCTATAACCTGCTGGATAACGCCAACAAATATTCCCCTAAAAGACCATTGATCCGCGTTTCTACCGACAACGTCCATAATGGGATTGTGATCCAGATAGAGGATAACGGTATTGGGATCGGGAAAAACGAACAGAAAAAGATCTTTGAAAAACTGTACCGGGTACCGACCGGGAATATTCAAGAAGTGCGGGGGTTTGGCCTGGGGCTGAACTATGTCAAAGCCATTGTGGAAGAGCACCGCGGAAAGATCACCCTGGAGAGCGAAGTCAATAAAGGCGCTAAATTCAAAGTGTTCCTTCCATTTGTCATCAAAGAATAAAATCGTAAATTGGCCGTTATTATAAATAAAATCCATGGAGAAAACCCAAACCCGCCTGCTATTGGCCGAAGATGATCGCAACCTGGGCAATATCCTGAAAAATTATCTGGAGGCAAAGGGTTATGCAACAACATTATGCATCAATGGTCAGGAAGCCACTGAAACTTTTACCAAAAAGGAGTTCGATTTTTGTATTCTCGACATTATGATGCCGGTAAAGGATGGGTTTACGGTCGCCAGCGAAATACGCGCAACAAATAAGAAAATACCCATACTCTTCCTTACAGCTAAAACCCTCCAACAAGATAAACTCAAGGGTTTTGAAATTGGGGCAGACGATTATATTACAAAACCGTTCAGCATGGAAGAACTCCTGCTCCGGATACAAGCCATTCTCAGACGGACAGAAGAATCTGGAAAAATCAATTCCTCCGGGAATATTTATAACATTGGAAATTATTTTTTTGATTATAATCGCCAAACCCTTACCATTCAGGGGAAAGAACAGAAATTAACGTCCAAGGAGGCAGGTTTACTCCGTTTACTTTGCGCTCATGGCAACGATGTGTTGGACCGGAGTACTGCCCTTAGGGAGATTTGGAACGACGATAGTTACTTCAACGCCAGGAGTATGGATGTTTATATTGTTAAACTCAGAAAATATTTAAAAGGAGATCCCAGGGTGGAGTTAATCAATGTTCACGGGGTTGGTTTTAAACTGGTGATGAACGAATAAGTAGAATTTTCCGTTACCCAACTTCCCATCCATGTCAGAAAAGACCCGGTTGTATATTGTCCCGACTCCGATAGGAAATCTTGAGGACTTGACATTCAGGGCCTTAAGGATTCTTAAAGAGGCTGATGCCATCCTGGCCGAAGATACCCGTATTACGACAAGGCTCCTAAAGCATTATGGCATTGAGAAAAAACTGATCCCGCACCACCAGTTTAATGAACATAAAACCATCGAAACCATTGTTGACCGGTTGAAAAACGGGGAAATTTTTGCTTTGGTCAGCGATGCAGGGACGCCAGCTATCTCCGATCCCGGATTTTTGCTGGTCAGGGCATGTATCAGGGAAGACCTGAAGGTTGAATGCCTCCCTGGCCCAACTGCTTTTGTGCCGGCGCTGGTCAATTCAGGCATTGCGGCCGATCATTTTATCTTCGAGGGATTCCTCCCTCATAAAAAAGGAAGACAAACCCGTCTTATCAACCTGTCCAACGAAGAAAGGACCCTGATTTTTTATGAATCGCCCCATCGCTTAATAAAATTCCTTGTTCAATTGGCCGAACACTTCGGAGAAGAACGTTATGCCTGTGTGTGCCGGGAACTTACAAAAATGTATGAAGAAACAGCAAGGGGCACACTAAAGGAACTGATTGAGCACTTTACCAAAAAACCCGTCAAGGGCGAAATCGTTATCGTGGTCAGGGGAAAAGAGTAATTACCTGCCGGACTTCCCTTTATTTCTCATTTTCCCGCGGGGCCTCTCCCGTCGTTTGATGGTGATGATGATGCAAATGGTGGTGCTTTGTCCCATCCCGTCCCGCCCTTCTGGAAAGATCCCGAATCTTCGGATAGAGATAGGAAAAAATCAGCAACAGGGAACCAACAATAAATAGCAATATGATCTTGCCTGTCGGAGAAAAACCCCGTATATCCAGGTATGCTATTTTTACCATAACCACGGCGATTATGATCATTCCCGCAATTCTGAAAAACCGGTCGGAAAATAAAAAACCCAGGATCAGCAGGGCTGACGCACAAACCAATAACAAGATGGAATAAGGGAGCCTTATGTTGGTTAAGGACATTTCTTCGATATGGGCCCCATGATAATAATGGGTTATTATGATCAGATGATCAAATTCAGATAAGAGAAGAAAGATGGTGATCAGGATCATATATAACCATACCCCGTTAAGGAGTGCCGGTTTGTTACTGTATGCCTTACGGAAATAATATCCTGTAATGATCAGGAGGAAAAAGAGAAGGATCAGTCCAACATAATGAAAATAAAACGGGAAGGAAGGAATACCGGCATACCTAAGGAATTCATTCCGTAAAATTACAGTTGAAAAATGAACAACAGCAGGCCAGGCTAAGGTAACCAGTAACGCCAGCCAGAGGGTTTTCAAGAGATAAGATGATTTCTGACTTGCCAGGACAGGGATCAGAACAAGAAAATAGAGGCAGGAACAAATAAACCAACTCTGAAACCGGAATCCTTCATTGTCAATCCATACCATCAGAAAATAATTCAATATCCAGTAACCGGCTAAATAAATGACGGCCAGCAATAAGCCCTTAAGGAATTTTACATTGCGATAACGGTTGAACCATTTTTTAGAGAAACCTACTTCTGTTTTCTTCAGAATATGGCGATTGAACCAGATAACAAGAAGAACAAAAACGTTTGAGATCAGTCCTTTGATCAATAAGGCAGGAGCGCTGGTTATATCCCCGAAAAAGCAGATGGGAAAATAGGAGAAGGCCCAGTCGAACAGATAAAAGAAAAGCATTAAAACCATTGAGAGAAGGGAAGCAAACAGCCCCCATTTGTTCCCTGAATTCTTCGACCAGGTGATCAGCAATACCGAGAGACAACCAAAAAACAAGAGCAGGAACGCAGATGGTACCAGCAACGGGATGACCAGACTCAGAATGATAATCCCTGCGATAATATCAGGAGTGCGATCATCGTCTTGTCTTTGGATCCATGCGGGGACCAGCAGGATTTGTAAACCTATTACCAGTGATATGGGCCACAACCATTGTTTCAGGCCAAATTTGAAAAAAATTCCGCCCGTAAGAAGTAAAAAAGCAAAAATATTGATCAGAATTGCCAGAATTTCAAAATACTTTGATGACCGATGATGCCCATGGAACCCACCGGTGATGCCCATGGAATAAAACGCCAAATAAAACAGAACTGAATAAATGATGAAAGGGGCGATATACGCCTTATCCCCGCCAAGGAACAGTTTTAATCCTCCCCAGGTTATCATAAAACCCCAGACAAAGAGCACATTGACCCTTCCTGTAGAAGTAGTTTTCAGCTGTCTTTCGTTGAGGAATAACAGAAATGTAAAAAGAAGCATTAATGGGAATATCAGATGGGCTGACCATCCATAGCGTATTGTTGCCAATCCTAAAAATGCATAAAAAACAGGAAGCAGGATCCGGGGGATCTCTCTCCGATGAAAACGGGTTGAAATATAAAAACCCGCCATCAGAAATAAAGCCGTTACAGAGCCCCAAAGAATTTGTTTTTCCGGACTTGTTATCAACGCGTTCGTTTGCCAAGAACCTGGTGTTACGCTTTGACCGGAGACCGGAGTAATACTTTTAGGATGGCCTATCGTATGGAAAAGGTCGAGAAGAGAGTCAAATGACCCGGCAGCAAACCATAAACCAGCCACAATAAAAACAAACCCAAGTATTTTGATCAGGTTACCCGAAAGGAACGATTCTGTTTTATGGGTCTGTTTGGATTTATGGGATGGATTGCCACGTCTTCTTTTTCCACTGTTATGATGCTTGTTTCCCGCTGGATTCATACTTTGATTTATCACCGAAAGTTTTCAAAAGTATAAATTTATCTTGTAATTTTACTTCTCAAAACCGGATTATGTGCGGCCGTTATTCATTTGCCATTGAAGATGATCTCATCATGGAACGTTTTGGGATCAGGGTAAGGACAGCCATTTATAAAGCCACTTACAATTGTGCACCATCACAAGATCTGGCTGTTATTTCAAATGGAAATCCGGGATCGCTGAGCTTTTACCGATGGGGGCTTATCCCTTACTGGGCAAAAGATCCTGCTATCGGGAACAGGATGATCAATGCCCGTTCTGAGACGTTGCTTGAAAAAGCCTCCTTTAAATATGTATTCCGGAGGAACCGCTGCCTGGTACTTGCCGACAGTTTTTTTGAGTGGAAGAAGGACCATGGTAAGATCCCTTACCGGATCTTATTGAAAAGCAGAGCTCCTTTCGCTATGGCCGGAATATGGGACCGATGGGTAAGCAATACCGGTGAAATCGTTCATTCTTTTGCAATTCTGACGACGAAAGCCAATGAGCTCATGCTGCCCATTCATGATCGTATGCCAGTAATGCTGCTTCCTGAAGATGAAAAAGCGTGGTTGGAAAAACCCACGGAAACGGAATTGACCAGCCTTTTAAAACCTTATCCCCCTGAAGCCATGGAAGCATATCCCATCTCTTGCTTGGTAAATTCACCCCAAAACAACGGCCCTGATATTATCAAACCATTGACGATTGACAGCTGATCCCTCAGATCATTAAGGCACATCCCCTGGCATCGCTGGCTTCGAAACGGCCGAGGACTTCAAATTGTCCGTTTTCATGAATCCGGCCCAGGTCCTGGGTGGCAATGAAACTGCATGAATGCTGATTGGCCAGGTCGATAACATTGATCCCTCCGGTTTTACCCGTTTTCACATAAGAAAAAGGATCATTGATATCACGGATCATGACTTTCATCCAGGGAACGGTTGAAAAAAGGCCATTTTCCTGTGACCAGGCCTGTGAGAGAAGTTCTGTCATCCCATATTCAGAATGGATTGTTTCAACCCCGAACGCCGGCGCCAGAATTGAATGAAGCTCATCCCGTGTAATTTCTTTGTGTTGGCCTTTCATTCCTCCGGTTTCCACAACGATCAGAGGGCTGTAATCGCCCGGGTATTGTTCGGCGAAATGGAGCAAGGCATAAGTCAATCCGATGAGCATGACTTTTTTATCCGGGCGACGGCGTTGTTTCAATCGTGCGGTCAATCCGGAATAATTGGTCAGAAAATAACCATTTTCAGGGCTCAGGCTAAGGTCCATCAGATGTTGGATCATAAAGATCAAAGAAGAATCCGGTCCTTGTTCAGGGGTCGGTGTCAAGGCAAGAAACTGAACATTCTCAGGGGGACCATAAAACTTTGCAAAGCCATTCTGAATGGAATGCCGGTAAACAGACAGGTCAGTAACCATGTGTTTACTGCGTTCCGTACCAGTGGTGCCGCTGCTTTTAAAAGTTGTCTGAGGGGGCGCTTCTCCGCATAAAACCTCATGGTACTTGAAAAATTCTATGGGTAAAAAAGGAATGTCTTCCAGGCGTTTTACCGATTCTACCTGAATATCCCGTGTTTCGACGTAAGCGCGATATACCGGATTTGTATTAAACTGGTGTCTGAAAATATCCAATGACAGACTGATAAATCCTTCATCAGAAGTTATTTCAAATTGTCTTTCCTTGATTTCCATGATTTGTTTTCAATCGCTAAACTGAAAATATCGTAATTTTGCGCACGCAAAGGTAATGTTTTGCTTTCAATTCAATGGTTTCATGGTTCACAAGTGGTATCAGAAGTTTCGGATTGCGGGTGGGACCGCCCTGGTAACGGGCTTATTGTTTTTATCATCCTGTATGAAAAAGGAGAGTTATCCCGAATTCCCGGAAATTGAATTCCGGGAATTCACGACCATTTTCGATACCACGAAAATTGCCAAGAGCGGGTTTCTTACTTTTTCATTCACTGACGGGAACGGAGATATCGGTCTCGGTTCGGGCGATACCCTTCCTCCTTATGAAAAAAGCGGGGATTACTATTACAATCTGGTGATCGATTATTATGAAAAACAACAAGGACAATTTGTAAAAGTCATACTGGATCCGCCATTCAGCGTCAGGATCCCCTATCTCACCCCCGATTATCCGAATAAAGCGATCAAGGGGATCATTGTTGATACCATGCAACTCAACCCGGCTCCTGTATATGACACGATCAAGTTCGTGTTTTTCATATACGACCGCGCGTTAAATAAAAGCAATATCGACTCCACACCCCCCATCATTCTCAGAAGACACTAACATCGATGGAAAGGGTATTGGCAAACCGGAAATACATCATTATCGGATTTTTCGCACTGATCGGCTTTTTTTTCCTGGTTCGGTTGTTCTATGTTCAGATCCTGGTCGATAAATACATCCTTTCGGCCAATAATAATGTCCTGCGCTATATGACCCAATACCCCGCACGGGGATTGATTTTCGACCGTTTCGGGAAACTACTGGTATATAATGAAGCTGCTTATGATTTAATGGTGATACCACGACAGGTAAAAAAGCCCGATACGGCTGCTTTATGCGAGTTAATTGGCATTGATAAACAGGAATTTATCCGGAGGCTTGAAAAAGCCCGCAATTATTCCCCTTACAGGCCCTCTATTTTTGAAGCACAAATTACAAGAGAGAATTATGGTTATCTGGAAGAAAAACTGTTTCGTTTCCCTGGTTTTTTCGTCCAGTTGCGTACCCTTCGAAAATACACCTATTCTGTTGCAGCCCATACATTAGGCTATATCGGGGAGGCAGGACCGGATCTCATCGCTAAAAATTCTTATTATAAATCGGGGGATTATATTGGTATCAGCGGCATTGAAAAGTCTTATGAGGAGGTTCTTCGTGGTAAAAAAGGGATGAAAATAAGGGTTTTTGATGTACTTAACCGGGATAAGGGAAGTTTCAGGGAAGGAAAATATGATACCACTTCAGTGGCAGGGATTGATCTGTTCTCGTCCATGGATGCTGATCTTCAGCTTTATGGAGAACAGCTTATGACCAATAAAAAAGGAAGTATTGTCGCCATTGAACCATCTACCGGCGAAATCCTGTGTATCGTTTCCAGCCCTTCGTATGACCCCAACCTGTTGGTGGGCAATATCCGGAAAAAAAATTACACCCTCCTACTGCAGGATACTGTTTTCAATCCGCTTTTTAACAGGGCTTTGATGGCGAGTTATCCCCCGGGATCAACCTTCAAACTGGTAGATGCCCTGATTGGTCAGCAGGAAGGGGTACTCACTCCCGAAACCCGCTACAGTTGTCCCGGAGGCTTCCCTATCGGCAACGGGAAAGTGGTTGCCTGCCATGCTCATCCCTCTCCCCTTGATCTGGCCGGGGGTATTCAGATCTCCTGTAACACTTATTTTTGCCGGGTGTTCAAATCGATCATGGACAATAAATCTTATGTCAATACACGGGCCGCTTTTGAACATTGGCGAAAACTTGCTCTTTCCTTTGGTTTTGGCAAGAAGTTAGGAATTGATATTCCCAACGAGTTGAACGGGAATATTCCAACGGCAGCTTATTATGATAAATATCACGGGAAGAACAGGTGGCGGGCAATGACCATTATATCCCTGGGAATCGGACAGGGGGAAATCGGGATCACTCCCGTTCAACTGGCTAATCTGGCTTGCCTCATTGCCAATAAAGGATGGTTTTATACTCCTCACATCATACGGGCTATAGGTCGTAAAGACAGTCTGAACCAGGCTTTTATGACCAAAAAAATCGTCAGCGTTGACGCCTCCTATTTTGATGTTGTCATTGAAGGAATGGCCAACGTTGTCACTGCCGGCACCGCAAGAGGCGCACAGATAGACAGTATAACGGTTTGCGGAAAGACCGGCACCGCCCAAAACCCGCATGGGAAAAATCACTCGATCTTTATTGCTTTTGCTCCCCGTGAAAATCCCCGGATCGCCATTTCTGTTGTTTGTGAAAATGCCGGTTTTGGGGCCACCTGGGCTGCCCCGATCGCGAGTCTGATGATTGAAAAATACCTGAAACGGAAAGTCACGCGCAAAGATCTGGAAGAACGTATGATCAATGGAAATCTAATCAACGGAAAAGTACCTGGAAATGAGAGAGAACAGAGGGATATTTTACAGGATTGACTGGGTCCTTGTCGGAATTTACCTGGCGCTGGTGATCGCGGGCTGGCTGAATATTTATGCAGCAGTTTATGACGAATCGCATCATCACATTTTCGACCTGAGCCAGAAATACGGTAAACAGATGATCTTCATCCTCGCGGCTTTTCTTCTTGCTTTGGGAACCCTTATCATCGATCCGAAATTCTTTTCTCAGTTTTCTTATTTTATTTATGGATTCTTCCTGTTTTTTCTGATCCTCGTTATTTTTTCCGGCCGGGAAATCAGTGGGTCAAAAGGTTGGTTTGCCATAGGCGGTTTTGGCATCCAACCGGCAGAATTTGCCAAAATGGCGACCTGCCTGGCATTGGCCAAATATCTGAGCGCCCTGGACGTCGATATCCGGAAGTTCAGCAACCTTGTTATCGCTTCCCTGATCATCCTGGCCCCAACCCTGATTGTTTTCCTGCAACATGATACGGGCTCTGCCATTGTCTTTTTTGCACTGGTCCTGGTGCTATACCGGGCCGGGCTTTCAGGCTATGTTCCCCTCACCATTATTATCCTTCCTGCCCTGGCCATCCTTTCGCTGCTGGTACCCAAACTCCTTCTTACCGGATGTCTTCTCGTCATGGCGTTGATCGCTTTATTTTTTATAAAACGCAGGTTAAAGAATATCTTGATCATCATTCTTGTTTTTCTGGCCTCTACCGGTTTCGTTTTTTCTGTCGATTACGGTGTCAACCATATTCTGGAAAAACATCAGCGTGACCGGATCTATGTATTGGTAGGACAGGAAATCGATCTGAAGGGAGCAGGTTATAATGTCAATCAATCACTGATTGCCATCGGGTCGGGAAGGTTTTTTGGGAAAGGTTTTTTACAGGGGACCCAGACCAAATATAATTTTGTACCGGAACAAAGTACCGATTTTATTTTTTGCACCATCGGGGAAGAACAGGGGTTTCTTGGTTCCAGTTTATTGGTGATCCTGTACGTTTTCTTGTTTATACGGATTATTTTAAGCGCCGAAAAGCAACGATCGCGGTTTGCGCGATTTTACGGATATGGGGTTGCTTCCGTTTTATTTTTTCATTTTGCCATTAACATCGGAATGACGCTCGGATTATTGCCTGTGATAGGGATACCGCTGCCTTTTGTCAGTTACGGAGGATCTTCGCTATGGGCTTTTACCCTCTTGTTGTTTATTTTTATCCGCCAGGATTCTTATCGTCATGAATTGATCTAAAACAGATCCGGATTGTTTCAGTTTCCCGGATTTATCAACATATCAATCGGATAAGGTTCCTGACTTTGTAAGAAATAGATGGTTTGCGCGTCAAGCTGCTTATATTCCCGGTATAGACCATCGTTGTTGTTTGTGTTGGGAATTGGCATATTCCCTTTCATTAATCCGGCACATCCCAGGAACAAGAGCTGATCATCCGGGGTTTGAAAGGCGATTTGCGAAAAATAAATATCCAGGTCGGATTGGGTCAGCAAGGTGGCATACATCCTGAAACGAATTCTTAAAAACAAGTCCTGGAATGGGAACATACAATTTTGTAATCCAATGGGGCCCTGGATAAAGGCCAGGTTACTGCTACCTTTTTTAATTTCCGGTAAATTAAACGGATCCGGTAAATCGAAACCCTGACGTTGGTTTTTCTTCATCAAAGCAAGGGCAACCGGAAAAAAATGCTGCCGTGCCGATTCTGGATTTGATTCGCAGGTGATTAAAATATACAAGTCACCATAGGCAGCCTGGTACTGGAACGCACTGGAGCAGTCAAAACGGCTGAGGGTATCGCGCATCTGGCATTTGATAACCGAAAGCGAGTAAATCCCGAAAGCTTCTTCAGGGCTCCCCATCTGGTAAACTTCAACCCGAACTTTTTCATTTTCCCATATCACTTCCTGTTCCATCATCAGTATAAAGCCATATTCGAGATAAAGGTCCTCTCCTGAATTTAGATAGTCCCAGATCGATTCTTGATCATAGGTGAGGGGATGGGTAACAATAGCCTCGGGGAAGTCATCGCCACTCAACGGTTGTAAGGTTTGTGAAAACAAGAAGACAGGGCTCCATAAAAAAATCAGTAAAAATTTCCACGCGTTTCTCATGTATAACAATTTTATTTTTAGCAGGACCGCATTATGAACGGACTTCAAATATAATTTAAAATCCGTGAGGTTATATCATTCATCGAGTACTTTATACCGGGTGACGAAAATATTTTGCCGTTTCTGATTTCTTCCATAATTTGCGTTCCGGTCCATCCAAATACTAAGACGATGAGAAAAATGAATGTCAGGTTTCAAAATTGTTTGAACATTGTTGCGTTATCTATTGCAGCGCCAGTTTGTATCTTATTATTAACATCTTTTATGGAAAAGAAAAATTATCACGGTTTCCGTTTGATTGAAAAACGGTTTGTGAAAGAGGTTAACGCGGAAGTCCTTTGCTTTGAGCATGAAAAAAGCGGCGCCCGGTTGATTAAAATTGCATCCGACGATCCCAATAAAACATTCGGCATTACTTTCAAGACGTTCCCTGAATCGGATAACGGGGCCCCCCACATCATGGAACATTCGGTCCTGAACGGTTCGAAAAATTTTCCCGTGAAGAGCCCATTCGATGTTCTGTCCAAAGGCTCGCTTAATACTTTTCTGAATGCCATGACCTCTAAGGATTTTACAATGTACCCCGTGGCCAGTATGAATGATAAAGACTATTTCAACCTGATGCATATTTATCTTGACGCGGTTTTTAATCCTTTGATCTATACCGATCCCAGAATCCTGAAACAGGAAGGGTGGCATCATGCATTGGCCGGTAAAGATGAACCGGTACAATACACAGGGGTTGTCTATAACGAAATGAAGGGCGCTTTTTCGAATCCGAACCGCGAATTATGGTACCAGATCTTTAAAAACCTCTTTCCCGATAATGCATACGGTTATGAATCGGGAGGTTATCCGATGGCTATTCCAACCCTGGCCCAGGAGGATTTCATCAAGTTTCACAAAAAATATTATCATCCCGAAAACAGCTACATTTACCTTTATGGCAACGGCAATCTGGAAAAAGAACTGGCTTTTATTGATTCTGCTTACCTGGACCATTATCAAAAGAATGGCAGCCCCGCAACCATTGAAGACCAGAAACCATTTCCTGCCATGAAGCAAATAACCGCTTTCTATCCCCTGATGGAGGGCGCCGATTTAAAAGGCCAGACTTATCTTGCCTATTGTTTTACTGCTGGTCATAATACCGATCAGACCCTTAACATGGCGTTGGATATCCTATGCGAAGTATTGGTGAACCAGGAATCCGCCCCATTGCGTCTTGCCCTTCAACAAGCCGGTATCGGACAGGATGTAAATGCCTCCAACTCCGGATTCAAACAAAATGTCATTGTTATCACGGCCCAGAATGCCAACCCGGCTGATAAGGAAAAATTTCTCACCATCGTGAATGACGTACTGAAAACAGCGGCTGACAAGGGACTGGACAAAAAAGAAGTGGAGGGGGTGATCAACCGGATTGAATTCCGGTTACGTGAAGGTGACGACGCCCAGAAAGGAATGACCTGGCTATATCAGACATTACCAGGCTGGTTTTTTGCCAACGACCCATTTCTGGGACTGGAATATGAAAAACCTTTGACTGAAGTCAAAAAATCCCTTACTTCCGATTATCTGGAAAAGATCATCCGTCAGTATTTCATCGGTAATCCCCATTCCCTGCTGCTTAGCCTTGAGCCCCAGCAAGGTCTCGAAACGGAAAGAAATGCGCAGACCGAAGCAGAACTAAAAGTTTATAAATCGACGTTAGATGACAGCCAGATAGCCGGATTGATCAAAGAGACCAACGACCTGATCGAATATCAAAAAAGGGAAGACACCCCCGAAGCGCTGGCGACCATCCCGATGTTAGATATCAGTGACATCGATCCCAAAGCGCCTTTTTACACTGCCCATCAGACAACCTTTGCCGGAATACCGGTCCTGACCTATGAAGATTTCACCAATGGAGTGGTTTATGTCAATCACTATTTTGATCTGCGGGTGATCCCTCAGGACCTGATCCCTTATGCATCCCTGTTGGCCAATGTTTTGGGATCGCTGAATACTAAAAACTATTCCTTTGCCGAGCTGAATAAAGCTTTGAATATCAATACAGGAGGATTTTACACAAGCCTGAGGGGCTTTCAGGAAGATCTTGACGACAATAAGCTGATCCCTAAGTTTGTTGTCACATCCAAAGTCATGAATGTCAAGCTGGACACCCTCGCCGGCCTGACCTCTGAAATCCTCAATCAGACGATTTTCACGGATACCGACAGGCTTAAAGCAGTCCTGTCGCGCCATCAGTCTCAACTTGACGCCAATATCAAAGGAAATGGATACCAGGTTGCCAGCCGCCGGATGCAATCTTACCTCAGCAATCAGGGAATGTTCAATGAACTGTCTTCGGGCGTTGATTATTACAGGTTCGTTACCCAGCTTATGAAGTCTTTCGATGAAAATGTTAGCCAGATCAGTGAAAATCTTAAAAAGACAGCTTCCCTCCTCTTTACCAGGGATAATCTTATCTCATCGGTGACCTGCGCCAAACCGGATCAGGCTGAATTCGGGAAAGCAATGGAAATCCTTTCCCGGGAACTTCCGCTTCAACAACCGGTTTTCCAGACGTGGACACTCAACCCGGAAAAAAAGAATGAAGGATTAATGGCAGCTTCCAAGGTTCAATATGTCATCGAAGGATACAATTTTAAAAAACTTGGATATTCCTGGAATGGCAAGATGCGCGTCCTGAACCAGATCCTTTCGACCGATTGGCTCCAAACCCGGATCCGGGTAATTGGCGGTGCATACGGGGGATTCAGCTCGATTACGCCCAATGGATCTTTTTTATTCAGTTCTTATCGCGACCCCAACCTGAAAAGTACTGTCGAAAATTATCTGGCAACGCCAGACTATCTATCGAATTTTGAAGCCGATAAAGCAACCATGACCCGTTATATCATCGGCACCATCGCCGAACTGGATGCGCCCCTTACCCCATCACAAAAGGGAGACCAGGCAGTCACGATGTTCCTGATGAAACGCACAGCTTCGGATATCCAGGAAGATCGCGATGCAGTCTTAAAAACCCAACCGGAAGACATCCGCGGCTTTGCCAAGCTGGTTAGTGACATCCTTTCGCAGGACGTTATTTGTGTATACGGAAATCCTGAAAAAATCACGGCCGATAAAATCCTGTTTAAAAACCTGGTGAAACTGTAAAATCAATGTCAGTCCTGGTTTCAATCCGGATGACCTGACAATGAGAAAATTGTCAAGATGATTTTACATTGAGTTAACTGCTATATTTGTCCTGTTGATTCTTAAAAACTTAGGCCTATGAAATCTTTGAAAAACCTTTATGGATTATTGTTTACAGTCCTCCTGGTTGCTGGTCTTGTCTTTCTTGCAGGATGTGCCAACAAACAGGTTGTGAGCGATTGTCTCAGCGGACAGCCGTATGGATTCTGGGCTGGTCTCTGGCATGGGATCATTGCCCCGATTGATCTCATCGCTATGTTATGGAGGGACGATGTTTCCGTTTTTGCCACCAACAATAATGGCGCCTGGTATGCGTTCGGATTTATGATTGGCAGTGGCGGCTGGGGATTTTTAGGTGGAAAAGGAGCCTCAAAATGCAGAAAATAAAATCCGGGAACCGGTTATCTGCCGTTCATAAACTATAAAATGCAAATACAGAAATTTTTTCTGGTCCTTCTCCTGGTTTTTCCTGTTTTTTCACAAATTTCAGGTAATGCCTTTTTCAGATTTCCGGAAGGTTTTTCGGGTAATTGCGACAGCATTCCTCCGCTGAACCAACAGATTGTTGACTTTGCAAAAAGCAATATCGGCCATACCGTCGGAAGGGGAGAGTGCTGGGACCTGGCAGCTGCTGCGCTCAATTCCAATGGGGCCCGATGGGATAAACAATACAAGTTCGGACGGGAAGTTAGGGTTGACAAGGAATGTATCTGCCCGGGAGATATCATTCAGTTTGAAGGAGTAAAGGTGAAATATCAGGTAGGCAACAGGCGGTATGAGGAGAGCATGAGCCATCACACGGCAATTATCTATGAGATAAAAGAAACAGGTGAATTGGTTTTAGCTCATCAGAATACAAATTTTTCTGGACGGAAAGTGGGGCTGAGTGAGCTGCAACTGAAAAATATTGTCCGGGGAAAATACACGATTTTCAGGCCTGTCAAATAATCTGCTATCTTGTCTAATCGCGGTAAAAATCTATCAGCGACCCAAAATAATTATGGGTCCATCCCTGTGTGATTTCGGTAAAATCCTCATCGGGGATGTTGGTATGATGAAGCTCGGCAGAGGTACCCTGTGAATGAGGATGAAGCGTAATGGTAACAATGGATCTTTCGGGCCGATCGCCAAAATACCATTCCTGAACTATTTTTTTCCCCTCTTCAAATGCCAGGTTCTGCCCTGTGATACTTCCTTCCCAGAGGGAAAATTCTGATCCGGGTTCGGTTGACATTTCAGCAGGTTCGCCGGTCCACAAACGGATTGTGACCGGATTGGTGATGGCATGATACACATCTTCGGGCGGCGCCGGAATGAGATAATATTTTTTAAAATCTTTCATAACGGGTTTTCTCTGGTCAATCAGAATCAAAGATAGCAGGATTTATCAACCATATCTTCAACTATTAGTAATTTTGTCCCACTTTTTATTTGGCTTACTTCAAAGTACGATCTGACGAATGGAAGAAAAATTGTGGACCCGCGATTTTTTCCTGCTTGTGTTGTCCAATTTTTTAATGTGTTGTGCTTATTATTCCCTGATTTCTACCTTGCCTGTGTTTATCTCAGGGAACCTTAAGGCCAATAACAGCACGGTAGGACTGGTCATGGCCTGCTATACCATTGCTGCCGTGTTCATCCGTCCGGTATGTGGTTTTGGCCTCGACCGCCTGGGAAGACGCACCATCTTTTTAACTTCTCTCTTTATTTATGCTTTGATTTTTAATACATACCTGCTGGCTACTTCCGTATTGGTGATTACCCTCATACGGTTTGTTCATGGACTAACCTGGGGTATGACAACCACTTCGAATTCCACCTTTGCCGGCGATATCGTCCCTTCGGGGAAAAGAGGCCAGGGATATGGTTTTTTTGGTATTTCTACCACCCTGGGAATGGCTATTGGCCCGCTCGTGGGTTCGTTCATTTTTCAACACGGAGGCTATGAAGCCATGTTCCTATCCGGATCCCTGATCGGTTTCATAAGTATGGGCTGTGCCGCCAGGATACGGTACTCCAATTATCATGTAAAAAAGAGGATCGCCCGGTTCAAGTGGAATCAGTTAATAGAACCAACTTCGATTCTCCCTTCCATCAACCTTTTAGTGATCATTTTCAGTTATGGAGGTTTGCTGTCGTTCGTTTCCCTTTACGGCCAGGAAACCGGAATGCCCAATCCTTCAGGATTCTTTTTCATTTACGCGCTGGGGGTCATAAGCTCCCGTTTTGTCGCCGGGAAATCCCTTGACCGGAAAGGTCCCCGATGGATTATCGGGATTTGCCTGTTACTCCTCATCATTGGATTCCCTATGCTGGCATTATGGCAAACTCCAACCGGATATTATCTGTCAGCCATCATCCTGGGTGTTGGAAATGGGGTTGTCTTTCCATCGTTTCAGACAATGGTAAACAACATGGTTGATTCAAGTCACAGAGGCGCGGCCAATTCTACTGTTTTTATTTCGGTGGATGTCGGGATGGGATTGGGCATGGTGGTGGTTGGCGTGATCGCACAATATCTTTCTTTACCCGCTGCATTCCTGTTTTGTTCGGGAATCTGCGCGGTCGGATTGTTCCTGTTTTTTACAGTTACTCTCCCGTATTATAGCCGCCACAGGATCAAAATATAAATCAGGAAGCTTTTGTTGATCAGGACAGGATCATCGTTAAGGGATCCTGACAGTGGAATAAATTGATCCCTGATCTTCAAGGGGAATGATCCCCTGGGTATCGAAGGCAAAATTCATTTTTATAGTATTGATTTCAAGATGTGATTAACCCACGAAAATTGCCTTTAAAGCGGAGATCCGCATCTTTGATTTTTAAGATGGCCCCCGGCTACCACTGCCCCCATTGGGAGGTGGGCCTGATGGCCGCTGCTGCTCTGGATTTTGTTGCGGATTCCGTTGATTTTTGATGTCATCCATGATGTCCAGATATTTATTATACTTGGTTTCATTACGTAAGAGGGCTTTTACTTTATCGTCACGGATCTTTTGCATATAAATAATAACCTTACCATTATTCTCAGCCCGGTATTTTTCAACATCATCAATGAACTGGGTAAAAATAGTGGTCAGCGAATCCTTTTGCCCTTTTGTCAAATCCATTTTTGGCGCTATCCTATCGATAAAACTTTTGGCCCTTTCAGCCGTTGTGACTTCCTTCTGAGGCTGCCGCTGCGGTTGCTGAGTCTGATAACCCTGTGCCATGGAAACCCCGCAACTTAATAATAAAATTGTTGTGAGGAGAAGTTGAGCTTTCATATATCCGATCGAATTAAAAGGTAAAAGTAGGAAATATTATAAAAAGGAAGTCGATGGGGCAACAGCTTCTTTACAACAAGAAGAAATTTTAGAACGATGAAATAATTCTTATTTTTGATGGTTAATTCAAATACTATTGAGCCTGTTCCGAATACCAAATCTTTATTTTTACTACGAAGACGCTAAGACGCAAATATATCATATTCAATTATTTAAAATTTCGCACTTTTGCGACTTGGCGGTGAAAAATAGTTTTCGGAGGGGATTCAATATTTATCGATATATAGTATGAGAAGAATTCTTTACTTATCATGGGCATTTCTGTTGCTTTTTCTGCAAGGCATTTCGCAGGATTTTGCCCAATGGGGCGGTCCCGATCGCGATGGCATCTATCCGGAAAGTGGCTTGCTGAAATCCTGGCCTGCCAGTGGACCTGCCCTGCTTTGGCATTTTGATAGCCTGGGGGAAGGCCATGCATCAGCAGCAGTCACCGGCGATCGGGTTTATACGGCCGGAACGATCAACGGGATCGGGTATATTTTTTCCTTTGATCTGAACGGGAAATTACTATGGAAAGTACCCTATGGCGAAGAATGGACTGAAAGCTGGCCCGGTGTGCGAAGTACCCCTTTGATCTGTGAGGGCAAAATATATCTTTTAAGCGGAATGGGAAAACTGGTATGCCGTTCTACTACTGACGGCGCGCTGGTCTGGACAATTGATATCCTGAAAGACTACCAGGCGCCGAACATACGCTGGGGCGTGACCGAAAATCTTTTGATTGATGGGAACAAGTTGTTCTGTACCCCAGGAGGAACTGTATATAATGTTATTGCCCTGGATAAAAATACCGGGAAACTAATCTGGAAATGTGCTGCCAAAGGGGAAGAAAGCGCTTATTGTTCCCCGGCGCTGATCACCCTGCCAGACCATGAAATCCTGGTGACCCACACCGCCAATTCCATTATCGGGATCGATGCCGGTACCGGGAAGTTTTTATGGAGCCACGACCAACCCAACACCTATTCGGTGCATGCCAACACCCCTATTTTCCATGATGGATCGGTCTATTGTGTTTCGGGGTACGGCAGAGGCGGCGTACAGTTAAAGCTCTCACCCGACGGTAGTTCAATCCGGGAAGTATGGAGAAACACTTCCATCGGGAACCGGATGGCAGGGGCAGTGCTGATCAATGGAAAATTATTCGGATCTGATGATAACGGCAAATCCTGGTATTGTGTTGATTGGAAAACCGGAGTGGATATGTATTCAGAAAAAATTACAGGCAGGGGAAATATCATAAGCGCTGATGATATGTTATACTGCTATGGCGATAATGGCGAAATTGCGCTTGTTCGACCGGAAGCCAATAGTTTTAAGAAAATCAGCGCCTTTAAAGTACCCTATGGCTCTGATCAGCATTGGGCACACCTGGTCATTAAAAATGGCCGTTTATATGTCCGGCATGGGAACTCAATAATGGTTTATGATATTAAAAATTAAAGGTCCCAGATGAGGTCATTTCGGTTTTCGGTTTTCTTTATAATCATTTTTTATTCTTTTCAACTTTTTTCTCAGGTAAATGCTCAGTGGCGCGGACCGGAACGAAGCGACATATATCCGGGAAAGGGGTTACTGACGAGCTGGCCGGAAAAGGGGCCTGCATTACTGTGGCCCGCATCGGACATTGGTAAAGGATATTCTTCAGCCGTATGTGACGGGAATGCGATTTATGTGACCGGCATGAAGGATAGCAGCAACTGATGGCATACAATTTAAATCATCCATTATGATCCGCTTCCTTTCTTTTTTCCTGCTTCTCCTGAGCCTGTCTTTTTCTCTCTTTTCCCAAACCATTTCCCAATTCCGTGGTCCTTCACGCGATGGTATCTATCCGGAAACGGATCTGCTGGAAAACTGGCCCGGGGAGGGTCCAACCTTACTTTGGCGCGCCGACAGTGTCGGTAACGGGTTCAGCTCTCCGGTGATCACTGCCGACAGGGTCTATCTTGCCAGTGAACTTGATAGTACCGGTAATATTTTGGCTTTCGATAAAACCGGAAAATTAATCTGGAAAACACCGACCGGCCCCGAATGGACTGAAAATTTTCCGGGACCACGTTCTACTCCGACCATTACCGGCGATCTCTTATATTATTGTTCCAGTATGGGCCAGATCCTGTGCCTGGAAACCACAACTGGAAAGAAAAAATGGTCGGTTGATATGATCGGTGATCTTCATGGGACCAACATCAGGTTCGGGAATGCCGGATCGTTGCTGATCGACGATAATAAAGTGTATTGTGCTCCAGGTGGAGTCGATACCAATTTAGTTGCCCTTGACCGCTTAGATGGTAAACTAATCTGGAAATCGAAAGCTATGGGCGATTCCGCGGCTTATTGCTCTCCTGCTTTAATCTGTCATAATAACCGGAAAATCATAACCACCCTGACAATCCACCACCTGATTGGCCTGGATGCAACAACCGGTGAACTATTATGGAAACAAATCATGGACCGGCCCGGGGATATTCATTGTAATGTTCCCCTGTATCATGACGGGTTCCTTTATTGTAATGACCGCGGAGGAAATGGATTTTCAAAATTTGAACTGACTGCCGGTGGAGATTCCATCAAAGAGATCTGGCGCAATTTTAAAGCCGGGAATGTGCAAAGCGGTTTTATCAGGATCGGTGATTTTTTATATGGGTCACGGTATCGCCCGGCAAGGTTTGAAAGTATTCAAGCAGCCACCGGAAAAGTTGCCGACTCCCTGAAATTTGGTGTTGGTTCCGTCATTTTTGCCGACGGATTGCTATACTGTTACGGTGAAGATGGTTATATGCGACTGATCAGGCCGGACAATGGAAAAATGGCATTGGTCAGTTCCTTTAAAATAAAGGATGGGTCAAGGGAACATTTTGCCCATCCTGCCATCAATGACGGGGTTTTGTATATCCGGCATGGGAATGCCCTGATGGCTTATGATATCCGGAAGAAAAAGCCGTAATGTGACATGGTATTTCAACTAATTTTGTGGAAGTAAAAATCCACCAGTGAACCGTCTGAAAAACAAGGTATCGTTCCTCCTCATCACTTTACTTATCGTCCTTGGATCAGGCGCCATGGTATGGTGGTTCGTTCATGATCCATCTGCTGGCTTCACGATCTCAATCCCGGGAATGGATAACCGCGGTAAGGTTACGGCAGGTAACGCGGAATCCATAAAAATCGGAGAATATTTTACGTATTTTAAAACCATACCCGGTTTGCCGGGATCAAACTGGCCCCGTTTCCGGGGAGCGGATTTTGACAACATCAGTAAAGAGAACATCCCGCTGATCGACAAATGGGAAAAGGCCGGGCCCCGGATCCTATGGAAGATCCCTTTAGGGGAAGGACATGCAGCCCCCGCGGTATATGATGGCAGGGTTTACCTTCTTGACTATGACGAGACCAAACGGGAAGATGCTTTGCGTTGTTTTTCATTGTTGACCGGGGATGAGCTCTGGCGACGGGGTTACCAGGTCCGGTTAAAGCGCAATCATGGTTTATCCCGTACCATTCCTGCCGTTAATGATAAATATGTGGTATCGATCGGCCCCCGTGGTCAGGTAATGTGCGTTGACCGCCTGACGGGAAACCTGCGTTGGGGCCTCGACCTGGCAAAGGAGTTCAATGCCCAGATCCCCTTTTGGTACACCGGCCAATGTCCGCTGATCGATAACGATACCGCCATTCTGGCCGCCGGGGGCGATGCTTTGCTGGTAGCAGTGGACTGCAAAACCGGGAAAAAAGTTTGGGAGGCCCCCAACCTAAAAAAGTGGAAAATGTCACATTCATCTGTCATGCCTATGATTTTTGACGGAAGAAAAATGTACATATATTGTGCTATCGGAGGAATCTGCGGGGTGGCAGCAACGGGTTCCGACCAGGGAAAAATACTATGGGAAACCACGGAGTTTTCCCCGTCCGTGGTAGCCCCTTCCCCTGTGATCCTTGATCATGGGCATATTTTTATGACTGCCGGATATGGCGCCGGATCTGCCCTGCTGGAAATAAAGGAAGAAAATAACCGTTTTAAGGTTACGGTCGTACAAAAATATAAACCCATGGAAGGACTGGCTTCCGAGCAACAAACACCCATCCTGTTGAAAGGGTATTTATACGGGATCCAACCTAAAGATGCAGGGGGGCTACGTAATCAGTTTGTCTGCTGCAAATCAGACAACGGCCAGACAATCATCATGAACAGCGGTAAGAACGATCGGTTTGGATTGGGACCTTATTTATATGCTGATGGAAAATTTTTCATTCTTAACGACGATGGAGAGATGACCATTGCCAAAGCTTCTCCAGCTGGTTTCAATATACTCGATAAAGCAAGAATCATAGAAGGACAGGACTCCTGGGGACCATTGGCGATTACCGGAGGTTACTTGCTGATGCGTGATTCAAAAACATTGGTTTGCCTGGATATCCGGAAAAAATGAAACAGAAAGCATTCATCATTTTAGCCCTGGCGCTGTTGCTTGCATTAATCCTGTTTATGGTTAAAGACCTTTTTTATAACTCTCCCGAAAAAAAGACAAATCCGTACGCTTATGATCTCAGGACATTGAAAAAAGGAGATACCACACAAACGGCATACATTGAAACAAGACAGGTCCATACCCGGTTACCAGAAATCCATGGGTTAGCCACAGGTATAAATGACTGGATCTATCTGGCCGGGGACAATGGGGTAGAGATCTATGATCAGGCTGGCATTCTGAAAAACAGGTTTGACATCACCGGAAATGCCGGCTGTGTTGCAGTTGATAAACACGGGAATATCTGGCTTGGGATGGAGGACCATATCGAAATCCGGAATGCTTCGGGTAAACAAATTAAAACATGGAAAAGCTTTGGGGAGGAATCTTTTATCAGCTCGATAGCGGTAACGGATTCTTTTGCCTTTATTGCCGATGCCGGGAGGAAAGTGGTCTATCGATGCGATCTGTCCGGAAATATGATCAACCGGATCGGGGAAAAAGATCCGGTACGGAAGATTCCCGGTTTCATCATTCCCAGTCCCTATTTCGACCTTGCCATAGCTCCGGATAGAAGCCTGTGGGTTGTGAATCCCGGAAGATATGAATTGGAGAAATACTCTTACGATGGTTCCTTTTTAACAAGCTGGGGGGAACCCGGCATAGGCATCGGGCGTTTTTGCGGTTGTTGCAACCCTTCCCATTTCACGCTGCTCAGGGATGGCTCATTCATCACCAGTGAAAAAGGAATCGAACGGATCAAGATATATTCTGCCGAAGGAAAGTTCAGCGCTGTTGTCGCATTTCCTTCTTCATTTGAAGAGGGGACAAGAGGGCTTGATCTGGCTACCGATTCACGGGAGAGGATCCTCGCGCTTGACCCGGTTAAAAAACAGGTGAGAATATTTATCAGAAAAAAGGACCAAAAAAGTAATTAAGGCAAATGCCAACCAGACGGGAATTTTTAAATACGCTTGTTCGCGGATCAATCCTCGCGGGATTGGGTTTACTGAGTGGCGCTTTGATCTTCCGGAAAGGAAAAGAAAGGGAATGTGGTTTTGATTTCAATTGTAAAAACTGTCCCCGATCAAATGATTGTTTGCTGCCCCGGCCGCTTGAATCACGACAAATGGTATGGCAACTGGATCCTTCAAGGTGCATCCAGTGCGGACGTTGCGCAACGGATTGCGTTCTGACGCCATCAGCTGTAAAATGCGTTCATGTTTATGCCATGTGTGGATACTGTGATCTATGCGGTGGGTATTTTAAACCTGGCACAAAAGTTTTAGATACGGCCGCGGAAAATCAGCTTTGTCCCACCAATGCTATAAAGCGGAAATTTGTTGAAGATCCTTTTTTTGAATATACCATTGATGAGCCTTTATGCATTGGTTGCGGAAAATGTGTGAAGGGCTGCAGCGCTTTCGGGAATGGGTCTCTCCAGTTACAGGTACGCCACGACCGGTGTGTGAACTGCAACCAATGCTCCATTGCGCGGAACTGCCCGTCAGGCGCCTTTAGCAGGGTACCTGCATCCAATCCAACTTTGCTCAGGGGGTTTGATCAAAAACAAACCACAACGAATATTAAACAATAATTCCGATGGTCTTTGCTGTTCAACGCTTCCCAAAACCGGAATTTGAAACCGGGTATCTCCAGCCCGGAACATTGCTTCCTTCTCCCCGCGCCGAAATCCTGGCGGCCATGGATGTCGCCATTCTCGTCCTTGCACTATCTGTGATTTCCTGGATCGTGTTAAAGAAAAGATCCCGTAAAGGAGTTTTCTGGATGTCCCTGTTTTCACTGATTTATTTTGGTTTCTACCGGGAAGGATGTGTCTGCTCAATCGGCTCCATCCAGAATATAACATTGGCGTTATTCGATCACACCTTCATTTTACCCCTGACGGTCATCGCCTTTTTCATCATCCCCCTCATTTTCACCTTGTTTTTCGGCCGGACTTTTTGTGCCGGTGTATGTCCATTCGGGGCCCTGCAAGACCTTGTGGCTTTCCGGCCGCAAAAACTAGGATCAAGACTGAATGCAGTATTGGGGATGGTTCCCTATATTTACCTGGGGTTAGCCATCCTGTATGCCGCAACCGGCACCGATTTTATCATCTGCCGCTATGATCCGTTCGTTGGGATATTCCGCTTCAATGCCTCATTCGGGATGTTTGTTTTTGCCGGGATATTATTGATCTCCGGGATTTTTATCGCCCGTCCCTATTGCCGGTTCTTATGTCCCTATGGCGTGTTACTCAACTGGGTTAGCCGGTTTTCCCGGCGACATATTACCATCACACCGGCTGAATGTATCCAGTGCCGTCTTTGCGAAGATTCCTGCCCCTACGATGCCATTGACATTCCGGTCACCACAAAAGATCCTGAAAACCGGAAAATAAGAGTAAAAAAACTGATATGGATCAGCCTTCTAATCCCCTTCCTGACCTTTGCCGGAGGCTGGACCGGATCCCGTTTGCATATAACTTTAGCCGGAGTAAACAGTAAGGTCCGGCTGGCTGAAGAAATCCTGACTCCGGCTGCCGGTCAGGGCCAACCCGAATCATTGGGACTCACGGCATACAAATCCTCCGGAAAAGCAGCTGAAGAAGTATATAGCGAGGCCTCTGAAATACTGGACCGGTTTTATAATGGAGGATGGATATTGGGCGGATTTATCGGCCTTGTGTTCGGATGGGTCATTGCAGAACGTATGTTGAGCAAATGGCACACGGATTATATCCCCAATAAAGGGGCTTGTTACAGTTGCGCCCGATGTGTCGATTTTTGTCCGGTTAAAACCGATTTATCTGAAATAAAACATGAAAAAACCTGATTCACCGGATCCAACCATAAAGCTACTACGGCAAATCGCTTTTGTCAGCGCTTTGTTCGCGGTGGTCCTTTGCATCCTGATCCTGGTGAACTGGCTTCAGTTGCACAGGGCTGATCCGCTAAATTCACCGGCAGTAAAAACCATGATCGATCGGTTGGGATCTGATCCGGATAATGCCCAACTCCGCGAGCAGGTCAGAACCCTGGACCTGCTTTCCAGAAAAGCCTATTTCACCAGTCAATGGCAGATCCGTACCGGGGGTTACCTGCTGCTGATCAGTGTTCTGATCATTGCAATTTGCCTTAAAACCATTGAATATTTTCATAAAAAATTACCTGATCTGCCGGAAATAAAAAATAACACTTATTGGATCGACCGTAAAATAAACAGAAGGTGGGTGGGCTATACCGGAGGAGCTGTTGTGCTGGTTACACTGGTTTTTGCATTCCTTTCCCACAATGAACTGGAAAACATGCTTGGGAATGCCGTTTCACGGGGAACTGATACCATATCCGGTAAAAACGCATCGAAAAATATACCTCTTTCCACATCAGGAAAAGCTGGTAGCGTTCCTGATAGCCTGCTAACGCTCGCAACCGGTGATAGCATTTCTTCCGATACCCTGTTGGACGGCTACCCGACCTGGACCGAAATCATCCGGAATTTCCCTTCATTTCGCGGTCCAGGTGGAAATGGGATCGTTTATCAAAAAAATATTCCGGTGAGCTGGAATGGAAAAAGCGGGAAAAATGTTATCTGGAAAAGTGGGATCCCCCTCCCGGGATATAATTCACCTGTTGTGTGGAACAACCGGGTATTTCTTTCAGGAGCCAACGAGACCAGGCGGGAAGTCTATTGTTTTGATGCAAAAACCGGAAAGATCCTGTGGACTGCCCGGGCAGACAAGATCACGGGAAGTCCTGCCAAAGCGCCAACCGTCAACAAAGAAACCGGGCAGGCCGCCCCGACAATGACCACAGACGGCCGCCGTGTATATGCTATTTTTGCCAATGGCGACCTGATAGCCCTCGATTTCCATGGGAACCGGATCTGGGCAAAAAACCTGGGATCACCGGCCAACCATTATGGTCATTCCTCTTCCCTGATGATGTTCCGGGATATGCTCATTGTCCAGTACGATCAGCGTGGTTCAGCCAACGTCATGGCGCTGGCAGGAAAGACCGGGGATGTCGTCTGGAAAACCGCCCGGAATGTAAAAGTTTCATGGTCATCGCCAGTAGTGGCCTTCACCGGTAAAAAGACTGAACTATTATTAGCCGCTGAACCCTACGTGGCATCCTATAACGCTGGAAATGGGAAGGAGCTTTGGAAAATGGATTGTATTTCGGGAGAAGTCGGCCCTTCGGTGGCATATGCTGACGGGGTGGTGTTTTCAGTAAATGATTACTCAAAACTGGCAGCAATTCAGATTGGCGAAACCCCAAAATTGCTTTGGGAAAATTCGGAATATCTTTCCGATGTTCCCAGCCCGGTCGCTTCCGGAAAATACCTGTTTTTAGTGACAAGTTATGGCACCGCTGTTTGCTATGACGCCAAAACCGGTGAGAAATACTGGGAACATGAATTTGACAATACCACCTATGCTTCTCCCATCATGGCCGAAGGGAAGGTTTACATCATGGATAAAACAGGGACCATGCATATTGTTAAAGCAGACAGAACATTTTCCCTGGTCGTGGAGTCACCATTGGGTGAAGGATCGGTTTGTACACCAGCTATGGTCGATGGGAGAATTTATATCCGGGGAGATAAGAATTTATATTGTATAGGAAAATAGAAGATAGATGCAGGACGACAGATTATTAAATTTTTTCAAACGATAAGGGAATAAATTGGACAAAGCGGCAATCAACGAAAAAGTAGATGCGATTGTAGCAAAGATAGGCGCCACCGCGGAAGCGGTTATCCCGATTCTGCAGGATATCCAGCAGGCGTTCAACTACCTCCCGGAAGAAGCCCTGGAACGGGTCTGTCAGATTACAGCGATCACTCCGGCACAGGTCGCGGGGATCTCTACTTTCTATTCTCAGTTCCGTCATCATTCTGCCGGTAAACACATCATCCGTGTTTGTACCGGGACGGCCTGCCACGTGAAAGGTTCCGGATTGGTTTATGATGCTTTCCGGCGTGAAATGAAACTGGACAATAATTCATATACCGATGCGGTAGGTATTTTTACCCTCGAACAGGTTGCCTGTCTGGGATGTTGTACCCTGGCCCCTGTTGTTAAAATTGATGAAGTGACTTTTGGTCATGTCCAACCGGAAAACGTAGGAGAAATCCTTCGGGATTTCCTCATCCGGGAAAAAAATATCAAAACCCGGGAAAATACAAGTAAAACAGCCTCGGGGGCCAGGCAGGGAGAGATCCGTATCGGACTTGGCTCCTGTTGTGTGGCAAGCGGAAGTTCTGATGTAAAAAGCGAATTGGAACGAACATTGGCTGAAACCCGGATCAATGTGGAAGTGAAACAGGTAGGGTGCGTTGGGATCTGTAACCAGGTTCCCATTCTCGAAATCGTCAAACCCGGCGAAAATCCTGCTTTTTATGCACACATTCAACCGGAAGAGGTCAAAGAGGTTATCCTGAGCCATTTTAAACCCTCAGGACAGATTAACCGTTTGAAAACAAAGGTCACGGGTATGTTTGAAGAGATACTGGTGGATGGCGCCCCAAAATCATTCCGGAAATACCTGACTGAACAAAGAGATACTCCTTTGACCCGATTTTTAGGCCCACAAGTCAACATTGCAACGGAAACCCGCGGTGAAGTTAAACCGTGTGACATAGAAGCATACCGTCAGGCGGGCGGGTTCGGGGCCCTAAGGAAAAGCCTGACAGCCATGACCCCGCAGGAAGTAGTTGATGAAATCAAAAAAAGCGGGCTTCGGGGCCGTGGTGGGGCCGGGTTCCCTACCGGGAATAAATGGCAGATGGTGAAAAACCAGTCCCCGAAGGAAAAGTACATTATCTGTAACGGCGACGAAGGAGACCCCGGGGCTTTCATGGACCGGATGTTGCTTGAATCATATCCCTTCCGCATCATCGAAGGGATGCTTATTGCCGGGTTCGCTACCGGAGCTACCCATGGACTGTTTTATATCCGGGCTGAATATCCGCTGGCCGTGAAACGCATCCGTGAAGCATTGATCATCTGTGAAAAGGAAGGCATCCTGGGTAAAAATATCATGGCTTCTGAATTTTCATTTGATATCCGGATATTTGAGGGAGCCGGCGCTTTTGTATGTGGCGAAGAAACCGCCCTGATCGCATCCGTCGAAGGGAAACGGGGAATACCAAGCCTTCGCCCCCCCTACCCTGCTGTGAAAGGACTTCATGGCAAACCAACATTGATCAACAACACCGAAACCTTTTCATTGATTTCATGGATCATTCGCCATGGTTCCGACGCCTTCTCAAAGATCGGCACTCCGGGAAGCAAAGGGACCAAGGTATTTGCCCTGGCGGGAAAAATCAACCGGGGCGGACTAATTGAGATCCCAATGGGATTTACCATACGAAAAATTGTTGAAGAGATTGGAGGTGGGATCCCCGGAGATAAAAAATTTAAAGCCGTTCAGGTCGGGGGACCTTCGGGGGGATGCCTGCCAGCTTCCCTGGCTGATCTTCCGGTTGATTATGAAGCGCTTACCGAAGCCGGCGCTATGATGGGATCCGGGGGATTGATCGTACTTGATGAGACAGATTGCATGGTCGATATCGCTCATTATTTTCTCTCTTTTACCCAAAATCAAAGTTGCGGAAAATGTACTTTTTGCCGGGTAGGGACCCGCCGGATGCTCGACTTGCTTGAAAAAATAAGAAGTGGCCTTGGAACTCCCGGTGATCTGGAAGCCCTGGAGAAATTGGCCATCAGCGTTCGTACCGGCAGTTTATGCGGATTGGGAAAAACAGCGCCCAATCCGGTTTTGTCGACCCTCCGGTATTTCCGCGAAGAATATGAAGAACACATCCATGGCCATTGTCCTTCAGGAAAATGCCTACCTATCGTTGGTTATCAGATAACCGATGCTTGTATCGGTTGTACTAAATGCGCCCAGCGGTGCCCTTCAGAAGCCATTGCCTTTAAACCTTATGAAATTCATACCATTAATCCGGAAAAATGTATCAAATGTGACATTTGCCGGCAGATTTGTCCGGTAAAAGCTGTAATTATCCGATAAATGATGAAACTGACCATCGATTATATTCCATTGGAAGTCAAAGAAGGTACGACCCTGATGCAGGCAGCGGCGATGGCTGGAATTAAGATCCCCTCAATGTGTTATTTAGAGGAGCTTCCGAACCATCCTTCCTGTATGGTCTGTATGGTTAAAGATCTCAGCAGGAACCGGTTCTTACCTTCCTGCTCCTATCTGGCCGAAGAAGGAATGAACATCCTGACCCATTCACCGGAGATCAGGGGGTTCAGAAAGGAAGCGTTGGAATTGCTGTTAAGCGATCATGCAGGAGATTGCGACGCCCCTTGCCAGCGGAGTTGTCCCGCATCTATGGATATCCCCGGAATGAATCGCCTGATTGCCGCCGGCCGGTTTGAAGAAGCATTATCCCGCATTAGGGAAGAAATTGCTATCCCCCTGGTCCTTGGTTATATATGTCCTGCCCCTTGTGAAAATGCCTGTCACCGCTCTTCCATCGACGGACCGGTTTCCATCTGCCTGTTGAAAAGGTTCACGGCACAGGATAAGCTACGAAGGGGTCACAACCTTCTGCCGATGGTGGGCCTAAGCGGGAAAAAAGTGGCCATTGTTGGCAGCGGGCCAGCCGGATTATCTGCGGCCTTTTATCTGTTGCGTTCCGGGCATACGTGTGTGATATACGACCAGCATTTATTGCCCGGCGGAATGTTACGTTATAAAATTCCTGAAAACAGATTGCCAAGAAAGGCCCTGGATGCTGAAATCCAATGTATCCGGCAGATGGGCGCCATTTTTACAATGGACCATCCCATCGATAAACTTGTTTTCCATCAGGAACTTTGCCGGGATTACGATGCCGTGATCCTGGCTACTGGTAATGAGGAAAAACAAATCCTTGAAGACTTCGGACTGGAGGTTGATGAACATGGGGTTAAAGTCAGCCTGACCCATTTTACAACTTCAGCCCCGCGTATATTCGCCTGTGGTAATATGATCCGGAAACGGCAGATGGCGGTGCGTTCGGCTGCCCAGGGAAAAGCGGCTGCCATCTCAGCCAATCATTTTTTGATGACCGGCAAACCACTTGGGAGCAAACACCTGTTCAATTCATCTTTTGGCCGTCTTCAGAAGGAGGAATTTGAAGATTACCTCATGGAAAGCGGCAGCGTAAAACGCGTTGAACCTGAAAATGGATCTTTTGGTGGTTTCACGCGGGAAGAAGCTATTCGGGAAGCGGGTCGTTGCATGCATTGCGATTGCCGGAAACAGGTTACCTGTAAGCTCCGTCAATATGCCGGAGAATATGGGACCCATCAAAAACATTTTGCCGGTCCTTCCAGGAAGAAGATCACTAAATTATTCCGGCAGGACCTGGTGGTCTATGAACCTGAAAAATGTATCCGGTGCGGATTATGCGTACAGATAACACAAATGGCAGGAGAAGATCTGGGCCTCACTTACATCGGACGTGGTTTTGATGTCCGGATCGGCATCCCTTTCCACCAGTCATTCGATGAGGCCCTGAAAAAAACCGCATCAGCCTGCGTGAAAGCCTGCCCGACAGGAGCGCTGTCAGGAAAAGAAGATCCGGGAACGGACACGCACGGATCGTATTGAAATTGATCAATTGAGCTAAACAATAAATATGAAGGATTTTTGCTATCGGATACTATTAACCATATTTCTTTTATCGGGTATCCTCAACTTTCTTTTCGCCCAATCTAAAAGTCCTTCCTGCTGGCCATCCTTCCGGGGTGATCCGCAATTAAGCGGAACTTCTCCGGCTAGGATCAATCCCCCGTTGAAATTGCTCTGGACCTTTCAAACCGGGGATGCGATCAAATCTTCCCCTGTCATCTGGGATAATAACATCTATGTCGGATCAAACGATGGTTATATCTATTCGATAACATTGACCGGAAAACTTAACTGGAAATTCCAGACCGGATCTTCGGTAGAGGCGCCGCCATTGGTTCTGGTGAACACCGTATTTGTATCTTCCATGGAAGGAATTTTATTTGCCCTTGATGCAAAAACAGGTGGATTAAAATGGAAATATGCCACAGATGGACAGATTTCGGGAGCGCCCAACTGGGTCATTTCTTCCGATAAAAAACAGATCCGGATCCTTACAGGGAGCTATGATTTTTATCTCCATTGCGTGGATGCCATCACCGGCAAGGGTATCTGGAAATATGAAACAGACAACTATATCAACGGTTGTCCTGCCTTATGGGGGAAAATGGTCGTATTTGGTGGTTGTGACGGGTTTTTACACCTGATCAATACCGATACCGGTAAAGAGATCAATAAAATCGATGTCGGGACTTACATCCCGGCTTCCGCATCCATCGACCGGGGAAAGGCATATTTCGGGAACTATGACGGGGAATTTTTCTGTGTCAATATTAAAACCGGGAAAACACTCTGGAAAACCGGGGGCGGCGGGCCCTTTCTTGCTTCCCCTTCCGTTTCAGATAATAAAACAGTAACGGGATCCCAGAACAAAAATGTCTGTTGCTATGACTCTTTTACAGGTGCGGTAAGATGGAAATTCAAGACCCTCGGAAAGGTGGATGCATCTCCCATTATTTGCGGGAACCATGTGATCGTTGCTTCCGGGGATGGAAGAATACGGTTTCTTAACCTTACTACAGGTTCTGAAGAATGGGTTTATGAAATCGGAAGCCCGTTATACAGTACTCCCGCAATAATATCTAAAATAATGATCGTATGTGCCGATGATGGAATGGTGTATGCTTTCGGACAGAAATAATTTTCGGATATTTAACTGAACGGTTTAAAACAAAACAGGATCGAATGAAAACAGTCAATATGCCTGTCATCGCTGAACTCCAACATATTACAAAAACGTTTTACCACATCCAGTATCCAGCATCCAGCATCCAGCATCCAGCATCCCGTCCCCAGCATCCCGTCCTCAACGACCTCTCCCTGATTGTCCGCCGTAATGAATCGATCGCCATTGTCGGTCCTTCCGGTTCGGGGAAAACAACCCTCCTGAACATTCTCGGAACGCTCGATAAACCTACTTCCGGAGAAGTGATCCTCGAGGGACAACCTGTTTTGAAAATGGATGATGATCAATTAGCAGAACTGCGAAATTCCAGGATCGGATTTGTATTTCAGTTGCATTATCTATTACCGCAATTTACCCTGATCGAAAATGTTCTGCTTCCGGTTTTGCCGACCAGGGATAAAGCGCGGCAATCAGCAGCCCACGAACGGGCATGGAATCTTATTAACAAAGTGGGGCTCACCCTCCAAGCCCATCAACGCCCCGCAGAATTATCCGTTGGTGAATGCCAGCGCGCAGCAGTGGTCAGGGCGCTGATTAACCAACCGGTTTTACTGCTGGCTGACGAACCCACAGGATCGCTCGATGCAGAAAATGCGACTATGCTGGCATCGCTGTTGAACGACCTGAAACTTGAAACTGAGCTTTCGATGGTAGTGGTAACCCATTCCATGGACCTGGCTGAGAAAATGGATACGATCTACCGCTTACAGTCAGGTAATCTTGCAGTTTTCGATAAATAATAAAACCAGGGCCTGCTTATGGACCAGCTCCGTCTTATTATACGTAATCTCTGTTTTTTCCGTAAAGCCAACCTGACTATTTTAGCGGGTGTCATCATCGGAACATCGGTACTTACCGGCGCTTTGATCGTTGGGGATTCGGTTCGTTACAGCCTGCAACAGATTACAAAAATACGGTTGGGAAAAATACGGTTTGCATTATCCACCGAGGACCGGTTTTTCAGGCAGGATTTAGCAGAAGAATTATCCCGGAAAACCCGCTCTGATGTTGTCCCTGCCATGGAATCCGAAGCAATCGCCATCAACAGCGATAACAATCAACGCATCAACCAGGTTCATGTGATCGGGATTAACGACCATTTCGGGTATATATGGGATAACCCTGCCTGCCTGCCCCGCCTGAATGAGGCAATCCTGAGCCGTAATACAGCAGAGAAACTCGGATTGAAAACAGGGGATCGCATACTCCTCCGGATATACAAACCTGGTAAAGCTTCCCCCAACGCCCCGTTCGTTGCAGACAAATTAGTCTCTGTTTCAAAAAGGGTCAGGGTTGCCGCTATCGCGGATGATAACCGGATGGGCCGGTTCAGCCTGAAAAACAACCAGGTCCCTCCATTTAATGTTTTTATTCCGCTGACCCAGATGGCCGACCTCCTTGAACTGGATGGGTTGTCGAACATGATGTTGGTCAACGATAACGACTCCGTAAGCGCCTGGACATTCAATGAAGCGATTAAGCGGGTTTGGAAAATGGAAGACATAGGTTTGAAAAAAGAACATTCCGTCATCCTTACTGACCGGATTTTTATCAGTGACCCCGTTGCCCATGCTGTCTTATCCGCTATCCCGGAAGGGGAAGGAATACTGACCTATCTGGTAAATTCCATTTCAGTCAGGGGACGATCAACCCCTTACTCGTTTATAACTGCACAGGATGATACCTTTTCAGGTCAGCCGCTCGCTGGTAATGAAATCCTGATCAGCTCCTGGTTGGCCGAAGATCTGCGGGTCAAAACCGGAGATTCACTGATGCTGCGGTATTTTATCATAAGTAACGCCAACACACTGGCAGAAGATAGCTCGGTTTTTATCATTCGAAAAATCCTTCCGCTGGAAAATGCTCATTTCGACAGGGACCTGATGCCTGCTTTCCCCGGCATATCAGATGCAGAAAGTTGCCGCGACTGGGAGACAGGCTCCCCGGTTGACCTGAGACGCATCAGGAAGAAAGATGAGCAGTATTGGAATCAATACCGTGGTACGCCCAAAGGTTTTATAGCTTTAAAGACAGGACAGAAGATCTGGAAAAATCCTTTTGGCTCTTATACGGCAATACGCATTCCCCATGATACGCCAAACTGGCCGGCAACTGAAAAAATCATCTTGACAAAGATCCAGCCCATTGAGTCGGGCTTGATTTTCAGACCCGTCAGGGATGAAGGGATGTACGCAGCTTCACAATCCACTGATTTCGGGACCCTTTTCCTCAGCCTGGGCTTTTTTATCATTCTGGCGGCATTGTTATTGACTTCGTTGCTTTTTGCATTGCAGGTCACAACCCGTACAAGGGAAACCGGGATCCTTACCATTTTGGGGTTCAGAAAAGATCAGATCAGGAATATCCTGCTCTCAGAAGCCGCGATCATCGCTGTTCTGGGCGGTATCATGGGGTCTATTGCGGGAATCGGTTGCAATAAACTACTATTACTTGGTTTAAACACGCTGTGGCGGGATGCGGTAAGGACCTCTTCGATTGTCCCTTGTGTCGACCTGATCACCCTTTTAACCGGGGCGTTATCGGGGATCGCCATAACCTTGGTTTCACTTTCATTGACCCTTAACAGGATCCTTCGCAAGTCCATTGTCCAAATGATCAAAGGGAACGCCCTTGTTTCACCGGATAAAAAGCATCCTTGGAAAAAGATCCATGGCGCCCTGGCGTTATTGTTTACCCTCCTTGCCTTTGTAATAATAGCCCTGGCCTTTCCATTTCAACAGGGAACAAATCCCGTCCTTTTCATGTCAGCGGGATTTCTTTTATTGATCGGAGGTATAGCAGGATTAAATTATGGGCTTGATAATGTAGGTGGGGGGCCGGGAATTTCGTCCGACCGGTTCTATGGAATAATATTGAAAAATGCAGCGCTGAACCGTCATCGCACCTTGGCCGCCATTACCCTGCTGGCGCTGGGTACTTTCAGTATCATCATCACCGGGGCTAATCGGAAAACGGCCGGTAATGAAACTTCTGATCCATGCTCAGGAACGGGTGGATTTTTACTCTGGGCCGAATCGACATTTCCGGTCCGGACCTGTCTGAATTCCCCTGAAGGAAAACAGAAGGAAGGTTTGGCAGATGAGCCTGAACTGAAGGGGCTTCATTACTTTCAGGTCAGGCAAATCGACGGAGATGATGCCAGCTGCCTGAACCTAAACCAGGTAAGTCAACCAAAGGTTTTAGGGGTCCGTACAGATTACCTGGATAAGATCAAGGCTTTCAGTTTTGCTTCCCTTGGCCGTGGTATCGACCAGGCACATCCATGGAAAGCGCTGGATAGCATTTCATCACCAGGGGTCATTCCTGCTTTTGCCGATCAGACAGTGATCACCTGGGGCCTCCGGAAAAAAATCGGTGATACCCTGGTTTACCGCAGCGAATCCGGTGAAAAATTATATATACGGTTAGCCGGTGGATTAGATAATTCAATATTTCAGGGAAACCTTCTCATTTCCGACTCCCTGATGCGGTTTTATTTCCCTTCGGCCAACAGTTCAAAGATCATCCTGGTTAACGGACCAGAATCAAAAAAGGAAATAATTACCACCCGGCTGGAATATCTTTTCCGGGACCGGGGAATGATGGTCACCCCGGCAACCGAACGGCTCGCTGCTTTTAATTCTGTGGAAAACACTTATTTGTCGGTATTTATCATATTGGGCGGACTGGGGGTCATCCTGGGCACATTCGGTATGGGGATCGTACTGCTCCGAAACCTGTATGAACGGAAACAGGAGCTGGCCTTATATCTAGTGCTGGGTTTCAGAAAGAATTTTATTCTGAAACTTCTGATCGCCGAACATCTTTTTATCCTTTTCACCGGGATCCTTCTGGGGCTCATCCCGGCATTGGCGGGCATTTTTCCATCCCTTGTTTCCCCCGTGTATCAGTTCCCATGGATCACGGTCCTGTCCATTCTATTACTGATCCTCCTCAGTGGCCTGGTATGTGTCGGGATCCCCCTTTTATCATTATTTAAAAGAGATCTGATCCCGGCGTTAAGAAGTGAATAAGAAATACTCCCTTCGCGGTATAAAAAGTTATTTTGATATCATAGTTTATCTATCTTTGTTTCAAAGGGATTCACTTGTCCACAAAGCTCATCTTATTTCTTTTTTTTCTCTTTATACCCATGATGGTCCTTACCAGTATTTGGTTGTGCTTCAGGAAAACAGATTCATCCGGAAAAGAAAAATTGTCCTCAATCGTTTTTCAGGATGGCGACCTGGTCTTCAGGAGAGGCAGGAGCGTCGAAAGTTTTGCCATATATCTGGCCGATCGGGATCATGATTTTTCGCATATCGGTATGGTCGTGATGGACCATGCTAAGCCCTTTGTCATACATGCTATACCGGGAGAGCCGGGAGAAAGGACATCCATGGTCGTCAATGAACCGGTCCAATCCTTCTTGAATGAGAAAAAGGCAAGTCATTGGGCTGTTTACAGGTCCAGGTTCCCGGAGAAAAAAGCACATCTGGCCGCGTCGAAAGCAAAGGATTTTTATAACCGAAGATTAGTATTTGATGATAATTACGATCTGAAAACCGATTCACGTTTATATTGTTCCGAGTTGGTATTAAAGGCTTACCAAACCATTGGACTTGATTTGGGTCACTATCCTGAACGCGAACTGAAATTTGTAATGGGTTCCAAAAAGATCCTTTTCCCAAGCGCTTTTATTCAAAGTCCTGATTTTTTCAAAATCTGTTCCTATTAATTTATGTTTCACTAAAATTATTTACCCATGAAAAAAACAAACGCATTACTCACGACCGTGACAATTATTTTTATCCTTGGGCTTTTTTCCTGCGGGGGCGGAGGGGGAATTTCAGGGAACACTCCGGGCAATAAAGTAAAAAAAGGGGTAACACTGTTATTCAATAAAAAATACGAGGATGTTGTTAAAATGTACGCAAAAAAAGAAGGGACGAAACTGACAGAAGAAGAGTCAGCCAAACTGGTCGGCATGATGCCAATGGCGCTCAAGGAAAAAGAATCAAAACAAGGGTTGAAAGATGTCGAGATCCTGGAAGAAAAAATCGCGGAGGATGGTAAAAATGCCACTGTCCGTTATAAGATGATTTTTAATAATGGAGAATCCGACGAAGAAAGTACAAAAATGGTCAAAGTAGACGGGGATTGGTATTTTGTAATTGGGAATTAAGTCCCGGAATACATGGCGCCAATGGCGTTCAAAGAAAAAGAATCAAAACGAGGGTTGAACGATCTCGCGGGATCAAGGGTATGGACTCAACTAAAATGACCAGGGAATGGATTTTTCAAACGGAACACTTAATTTTGGGATCGATGTCGACCTGTGGGTTACCAGCGCTTTCGGGCTGTCGCTTAGCTACCAGTACACCACTTCAATTTCTTCTCTTTTCCTTAGCCTGTATGGCGATGACAAAAAGTACCAATTTAAATATTCAGCCTTGAAAATCGGGATCGTTTTTTAGAACCTCAGGCTTCAGCTAAATACGAAATGCCCCCATCGGATCGATGGGGGCATTTCATCGTTTTTAACCATCTTGTGGTTTGACGGAACACATGGCGCCGTCTTTTTGTTCCCCGCATGAAGCAGGGATGTCAACATTAAAACCATATTTAATGCAACCATTCAAAGTTATCAGTAAAAGTGGGGAATTATTCGGTTTTAACATTTTTTATGATTGATAGGAAAAATGGGACCGCTCGTTACTGATAAAGAGTTGCTGAAATAATAAAACACGTACCTTCGCGGCATTATGGTGTTTCAGAAAAGCGCTGTCCGTAATCTCTCGTATTTCATTTCGGTATATCTTCTTTTGATCCTTCTGTTTACCCTTTTCCGGGTTTTATTGGTATTGATCGAATTAGATACAGTCGAGACCATTCCACATCGCGTTCCCCTTATTCTGAAGGCGTTTCGGGTTGGGTGGCGGTTCGATACTGTCATTGCCTGCTACATTCTGGTCCTCCCGGCTTTACTTCTTTCGGTGTTTTCATTTCTCCGGATCCGGAGTGGCTGGATTTATTTCTTCATCACGGCTTTTATTGTTTCACTGAGCGTTGGCGCTTTTTTCATTGCAGCAGTCGATATCCCCTGGTTTAATCATTTCTCCACCCGTATCACATCAGCTGTCTTCAATTGGAAAAACAGCCCCGGATTTGTTTTCAAGATGATCATCGAAGAGCCAAAATATTTTGTTTACTTTTTTGTATTCCTTTTATTTTCCATCGTCTTCATCTTTTTGTACCGGAAAATCAGACGGTATTTTTTCTCCGGACAGAATTTCCTGATTCGGGAAGAGCGGAGATTTCCTACCGACCAGATTTTTATAACCCTTTTGATGATGGGATTTTTATGTCTGGGAGCAAGGGGCAGAATCGAGAAAAAAAGCCCGATCAAACCATCTGCCGCTTTCTTTTCTGAATATTCCATCGTAAACCAGGTCGCCCTGAATCCTGACTATACCTTTATGGTCAGTATGATGGATGATCATAATGAAGAAAACCGGGAACTGCATCTGGTCCGGGATGATGATGCGATAAAACGCATGATGCAGGCTTTCGGCATTTCTAGACTACTGCCCGGTTCACCGGTCGCGCGGGAGGTCCATCCGGAAGGAGTTCCGCTCAGGGCCAATGTGGTGGTGGTGATCATGGAAAGTATGTCGGGAAAATACATGGGCCATTTTGGGAATCCGCGCCACCTCACCCCCAATTTGGATTCATTAGCCAACCATTCCCTTTTCTTTAATCATGTGTACTCCTCCGGATTGCATACATCAGCTGGCATTTATGCCACCCTGTTCTCTTTTCCCAACCTGTTGAACCATCATCCATTGAACCAGGTCATCATCCCCGAATTTACCGGGCTTGGAAAAACCTTGTATGACCGGGGATATCAGACCATATATTTCACTACCCATGATGAAATGTTTGATAATATAGGAGGATTTCTGAAGTTTAATGGATATGAACGAATCGTATGCCAGAAAGATTACCCCGCCTGGCAGGTTAAAAGCACGTTAGGGGTACCGGATCATTACATGTTTGAAAATGCCATTCCATACCTGAACAAACTGTATGCACAAAAAAAACCATTTTTATCGGTATTTCTGACTGCCAGTTTGCATGATCCCTTCATTATCCCTAAGGATGTTCCCGGATTTCATCCACATTCCGGTTATATAGATTACAAAATCGTGGAATATGCCGACTGGTCCATTGGCCATTTTTTGAAAATTGCTTCGAAACAAGCCTGGTTCGACAGTACGATATTCATTTTTATTGCCGACCACGGTAAAAAAGTCAACAGAAATACCTATGATCTTTCCCTTCAGTATTTTCAGATCCCCTTAATCATTTATTCCCCCCTTTTGATCCAACCAGCAGTGATTGAAAAAACAGGCGCTCAGATGGATGTCTTTCCAACCGTGATGGGATTACTGAACCAGGACTATCTTAACAATTGCCTCGGAATAGACCTCTTGAAAAAGGACAGGCCATTCGCTTTTTTCTGTTCCGATGATGCCATCGGGTGCGTGAACCGGGAGTTCTTCTTTGTCAGTCGCCACAATGGCAAAGAATCCTTGTACAAATTCGGAAATGGATCGGAACTCAATTATCTTTCATCATACGGCCCATTGGCCGATAGCATGCGAAGCTACGCGTTCTCTATGCTTCAGGGATCCCAATGGTTGGTGAAAAACGACAAAGTAAAATACGGCAGAAAACCACTTAAAAAGTAAACAAAACTATTCGCTACTCCTTAAGGCAACGCACAGAAAACCCGTAACTCCTGTCATCGTCGTCTCTGCTTACACCGCCGTAATTATAATCCAGGACCCTGACCCAGGCGCTGTCATTACCGCTCTGAAATGAACTCCACCAGATGGAGTAGTAGCCAATGCCGTAAAACGTGCCATCGAGGTCGCGGTAGCTTCCCGGAACGGCAGTAAGCCCATACGCGTTGGCTGCTTCAGTATTGGGGTCATGCCACAGACCGGTGCCAGCCTCGATGGTCCCGGTTGATTTTATCTTTCCACCAGCTATACTATCACCACCAAGAAATATGGTAAGGATAAACCACTCCTCATCCGTTGGAATATGCCAGCCCGTGGGACAAATCCCCTGTACCCCCGGGGTGATAACATATTGCATTATCTCGTGCCATTGGTATAAGCCTCCGTAAATGTCACATTTCGTTACATCGTTGTTATAACAGTACTTCTCATTGATCCCATTATTGGTTTGTTCCTGAACGCCATCAATGCGGATGCCGACATTCAGGTTTTCTGCCATCCATACCTGGGAACCCACGGTAACGGTAGCATAATTGTTATCATCTGCATCGGTGCAGGCTACAAAATTGGAGGTAACCGTTTGGCTTTGAACGGGTATTAAAGGAGTTACCGATTTGTATGTCCCTGAAAAACATTTAAATATCAATTGATCGCCATCGTTGTATTGCATCGGGACCGTGGCCTGGACGCTTTTTAATCCGCTTTGACCCG
>Ga0172381_10000356_pt1 | contig 55574 bp, 47 predicted proteins | sample Leawel6488metaG_FD_119754 | JGI IMG/M metagenome (GOLD analysis project Ga0172381, IMG submission 119754) | Leachate microbial communities from a municipal landfill in Southern Ontario, Canada - Leachate well 64-88 metaG | ecosystem: Engineered > Solid waste > Landfill > Unclassified | place... | reverse complement strand
TAAAAGTACAACGGGTGTTGTATCGGGACGAGAACATATTCAAGGGCAACATTATATTCAAATAAGTGCTGCAATTAATCCTGGCTCTTCTGGTGGACCATCTCTCAATAAAGCTGGTCATGTTATTGGTGTTAACTCTGCTGTTATTAAAGATGCACAGAATATTGGCTATATTATTCCTACCAAAGAAGTAAAGCTCTTTTTACGACAATTGTCTCTTACTAAGGAAGCAGAGCCAAAGCTCTTACGCAAACCATTTTCAGGTATTTTCTATAACAATGCGACAGAAAGTGTTACGGCTTTTCTAGGGAATCCTCCTCCTGGCGGTTTATATGTCGTTGATGTTTATGGTAACAGCCCTCTTGCTAAAGCGGGACTAAAAGCTGGTGATATGGTCTATACGATTAATGGCATACCAATTGATATTTATGGTGAAATGAGTGTTTCGTGGAATTTGGAAGATAAGATTTCTCTGGTTGATTATATTTCTTTGCTGATGATCGGTGATGAAATTAATTTAGAGTACTATCGTGCGGGTAAGAAAAAATATCTTTCTGCTCGTTTGACCGCTTCAACATTACCTCCTGTACGACACATGTTTCCTAGTTATGAAAAAATTGATTGGGAAATTATTGGTGGTATGGTGGTGATGCCGTTGACGCTTAATCACATAATGCTCTTGGGACAATATGTTCCTGAGCTGCTGCCGTATGCTGATGTGAAAAAACAACTTGAACCAGCGCTTATTATTACCCATATCATGCTCAATTCTGAGGCACATCGTACACGTACGATAGGTACAGGAGCGATTATTTTTGAGGTTAATGGCAAACGAGTTAAGACCCTCGATGATTTCAGAAAAGCGGTGCGTGAGAGTTTGAAAACAGAATTTCTGACGTTAAAAACGAAAGAAAATGTGTTTGTTGCTATGCCCTTTCCAAAGATAATGGCTGATGAGCGTAAACTTTCTACCACCTATTTTTATCCTGTTGGTGATTTGTACAAGAATCTTGAGAAAGAATGGCAGGCATAGGTATGTCTGATAAAAATGCTCCGACGCCCCTGATGAGGCAGTATTACGAAATTAAACAAAAATTTCCTGATACTCTTGTCCTCTTTCAGGTGGGAGATTTTTACGAACTTTTTTTCGATGATGCTCGTGTGGCATCGGCAAGTTTGGGCATTGTCCTTACGAGTCGTGGTACTACTGCAACGGGAGAACCAATTCCTCTTTGTGGTGTTCCTCTTCATGTTCTTGACCATTATCTTTCTAAGTTAGTTCGTGCAGGCTTTAAAGTTGCTATTTGTGATCAACTTGAACCTGCTCAGGCAGGTAAAGTAGTGCAGCGAGGAGTAACCCAAGTTCTCACGCCGGGGCTTCTTACTGATAGTAAACTTCTTCCTGAAAAAACAGCTTCCTATCTTGGGGTATGTGTACGTGTTGAAGGGGTATATGGACTGGTCCACGCCGAGCTGCTTACGGGAACCTTATATATAACTCTCATCGATCAGGATACGGATCTTTTTTTACCAGCAGAGCTGTCTCGGTTTATGCCAGATGAATTAATTGTGTCATCACAGGATATGTCTCTTCAGGATGCGCTGCGCAGTCAGGGATATGTGGTGAGTGCAGAGATCTATTCTTCTTCCTTAATTTCATTAGCGCGAGACTGGTATACACGTCAGTTTCCTGATACGAGCCTTCCGGTACATAGCACTCTTGATCAGGCTCTTGCTCTCCTGTATGCCTATATTAGTCGTAACAACCAACAGGCTCTTGAACAGTTTAAAACGGTTCTTATCTATCGCCCTGATCAGTATCTAATTCTTGATGCAGCTACGCAGAGAAATTTAGAACTGGTAAAAAATACGTTTAATAATAGTGCCGAACATACGTTGTTTTCAGTGCTTGATCAGGCAGTAACCAGTATGGGTTCTCGTACGATTAAAAAATGGTTAGTGCGTCCGTTGACGGTTAAACAGGAAATTGAACAGCGTCTTGATGTGGTTCAACAGTTGGTGATAGACAGTAGTATGCAAGAAAGACTTGTTCGTCTATTTGGTGATATAGCAGATGTGGAGCGTATTGTTGGTCGGTGTGCCCTTCGTCGTGCCCAGATTGTTGATTATCGAGCGCTGGTGGTATTGCTGGGGATTGTTCCTGAATTTAGTTCCTTCCTTGATCGTTATAGCGATAAAGAACTCTGTGCCCAGCTTCGTGCAGGCTTAATGGATTTTTCACCCCTGTATCTTTTGCTGACTCAGGCGCTTACCTCTGATCCTACGAGCGAGTATGGCTTACGTATGGGGTATAACGAGGAGCTTGATCGTCTTCGTACGCTTGCAGAGAAGGGGACCCAGTTAATAATTGAGCTTGAACGTAAAGAACAGGAACGTACGGGTATTGGTAGTTTAAAAATTCGTTTTAATCAGGTCTATGGATATGGGATTGAGGTTACGAAACCAAACTTATCGCTCGTGCCAAGTCATTACATTCGTACCCAGACGCTCGTCAACCGTGAACGCTTTACAACGCAGGAACTTAAGGATTTGGAATATGATTTATTGCGTGCTAAAAATCAGACAACGGTACTTGAACAGGAGCTTTTTGCTCATATTAAGGAACAGGTTGAGCTCTGGTTGCCAGCCCTTAAAAAGCTTTCTCATAGCTTAGCGACGGTTGATGCTCTCTTGGGACTTGCTCGGTGTGCTTATGCTCGTAATTATGTGAGACCTACGTTTAACGACTCACGGGATATTATTGTTGAACAGGGGTGCCATCCGGTAGTTAAAGATAAACTCGCTACCAGTTTTATCCCTAATCCGGTGTCGTTACGAGACCAGGAATCTCTGTGGATTATCACAGGCCCTAATATGGGAGGCAAATCAACCTATTTGCGTCAGGTTGCCCTGATTAATATCATGGCGCAGATGGGTTCTTTTGTGCCGGCTGATAAGGCTTCATTGCCTATTCTTGATCGTATTTTTACTCGTATTGGGGCTGCTGATCAGGTTGCTGCCGGAAAAAGTACTTTCTTGGTTGAGATGGAAGAAACGTCCCTAATTTGTACGCAGGCAACGCGAAACAGTTTGGTTATCCTTGATGAAGTAGGGCGAGGAACGAGTACCCTTGATGGTCTTGCTATAGCACAAGCGGTGCTTGAATATATTTTCATTACTATTGGTGCGCGTTGTTTATTTGCTACCCACTACCACGAGCTGACAGTTCTTCCCGAAAAATTTCCTGGGATTGTCTGTTATCATGCGGCAAGCACGCCAACTGAACAGGGTGTATTACTACTACATAAAATTATCCCTGGTGTTGCTCAAGGAAGTTTTGGCCTTGAAGTAGCACGTCGTGCGGAGATACCTACACCCGTGCTTGAACGGGCACGTGAAATTCTTTCAATTCTTATTAAGACTGAGCAGGAACATCAGTTGTCTCAGGATAGTTCTTCGGCATATCCCCTCGAGCAGGAAAACAGGCGCCTTAAAGAAAAGGTACGACAGCTTGAGCAGGTTTCTATACGTAGTTCCTATTTTGCTACACAACTTGATCAAGTGACTCTTGATGAGCTTACCCCGCGACAGGCTTTTGATCTGGTATGGCGATTAAAAGAGCCGTCTCGTTAAGCTGTTTTTTCCCTTTTCAGGGTTGATAAGGCTTCACTGATACGTACGTAGAATGGTGTTTCTTTTTCTGCTAAGAGAGCTTTTAATAGTTTTTTATGTTGCTTGAGTGTTTGCTCGTTCGTTGCTCGAATGCGGTCTGGCGTGAAGAGCGTTAAATATTCAGCTTTTTGTAAAGGAGTGGAGAGCTCTTGTTTTGTTGGTAGAGGGATTGCTTTGTCTTGAAGAGTGGCAAAAGAATGTATGGAGACATTAATATAAAGAATAGAGATCAGAAAAAGCAGATTCTTGTTCATAGTGCCCCTTTTTTTCTTTACGTACTACATTTGTTTTCTTTTGATAGTGTGGTGTGCGGTTCTGTATGGCTGGTAATAAATTATAATAAGTGACTATGCCTTCCTGAATAATGCCTGCTAGTTTCTGGCGATAACCTGGATCTTGTAATAGTTTTTCACTTTTTTTGTTAGTTAAATAATCAAGTTCGATAAGGATGCAGGCAGGACATTGTTCTTGAGTAAGGACCGTGAACTTTGCTTCACGAATACCACGGTCGATACTGTTTAAATTTCCTAATGTTCCTGTCCATTCCTGTTCAATGGCGTGGGCAAGGGCATGGTGGATCTGTATGGCAAGTTCATAGGATAGATAGGATAGCTTCTCATTATAAGGTACATATACCTCATAACCACGGGCTTGTTTATTGCTCGATGAGTTTAAATGAATAGATATGAAGACTTGGGCATTGTTTTGTTCAGTGAACTCTATTCTTTTATGGAGGTCAGTCATGAGATCAGGATCAAGCTCTTTCTCCTGTTGGCGCGTAAGAGTGGCTTTAAATCCCTTCTTGTGCAAAAGTTCGGTGAGCCGCTGGGCAATATCTAGAACAAGCACGCTTTCTTGGGTTTTTGATCCCTGACAGCCAGAAAATACCCCTCCGTGACCAGGGTCAATGACGATTGAAAAATTATCTTTTGAGATGTGTTGTTTGGCTTGTATTTCGATTGATGCTCCAAACAGAGTAAGTACACTGGCCGTCCCTAACAACCAATGCGTTGCTGTTTTTTTCATAATCCCCCCATTTCCCCTGTATATGTTTCCCTTGTTTAATCGTACGAAAATGGGTAGTAAGAAGTCAATAATTGTTTCGTGCCCGGTGTGGTACTTTAGTAGCATTTTGCTATAGACGGCCAGCTCTATAAGGCTATAATCTGTCTTCAATTTGAATATTTTTACTAAAAAACCATATAACAGAAAGGATATCAATGATAAATAAAGACATACTTAAACGAATTGACGAGCTCCAGGAACAAGCATCTTTGCTGGCTGCCATGGTTCCCTTAAAACAAAATTCAGGACCTGGAATGAGCTGGGAAGAACTTGATAAAGCTTACAAAGCGAGTCAAAAAAAAGATGAGCTAATAGAACAGCTACAAAAAAACAGATAGAGCAGTTTTATAGCTGGTCAGATGTTTTACAGTAAGCGTCGCTTGTAAAAAAGAAGCCTGGAGTAAAAATCCGGGCCTCTTGTTCCCAAATGTTCCCGTAAGGGTATAAAGTTGAGTTCTTTATGGCACATTGGTATCATAAACAGCTCCCGTGACGGGTCTATCGTAGCTTTTTACTGAAAGATCTTATGAAATTAATAAAATCATCTGATGTTATTGAAATAATTAAATCGATTGGTATCGTTTTTGGCGATATAGGCACAAGTCCTCTTTATACTCTTAACGCCTTGATTTTTTTTGTGAGTAAGCCTGCTGATATTTTTGGTCTTGTCTCGCTTATTGTCTGGACGTTGGTTATTTTGGTTTGCATTGAATACGCGTGGCTTGCCACGAGTTTAGGAAGTCGGGGCGAAGGTGGTACTATCGTCCTGCTTGAGCAGCTCACTCCTTTGCTTAAATCAACGAGGACAGTAGCCATAGTTACCTTTCTTGCATTCATTGATATTTCGCTTTTTATGGGTGACGGAGTCATTACGCCCGCGGTTACTATTTTAAATGCGGTTGAGGGTGTTTTAGTGTGGGAAGGCCTCAAATGGCTTCCTCAGACTGCTTTGGTTGTCGCAGCCTGTCTCATTGCTATAGGATTGTTTGTACTTCAACGACGTGGGGTGGAACGCGTATCTGTTGCGTTTGGCCCAATTATGCTTATCTGGTTTGTTGCTCTAGCGGTGACGGGCTTTATTTCGATCATACATTACCCAGCAATTCTCGGTGCGATTAATCCTTTGCATGGTTTTAAGTTCCTTGTAGAACATGGTGCTATCAGTTTCCTTGTCTTAGCGAGTGTTGTCTTGTGTGCTACGGGTAGTGAGGCATTGTATGCTGACATGGGACATTTGGGTCGATTACCGATTTTACGGGCTTGGTATTTCATTTTTATCGCGCTTGTCTTATCGTATCTTGGACAGGGTGCTTTTTTGATAACGCATCCAGGGGTAGTACGTGTGTTGCAAGAAATGGTCTTTTTCCAATCACCATTTTTATATGTGCCTTTCTTTATTCTTGGTATTATTGCAAGCGTTATTGCTTCGCAAGCGCTCATTAGCGGTGTTTTTTCGGTAGTATACCAAGGTATTATGACGGGTGTTTTACCGCGTTTAAAAGTTGATTATACGTCGCGCATATTGCGTTCACAGGTTTATATTGGTACGGCGAATTGGATGCTTTTGAGCCTGGTACTTTTTATGATCATCAAATTCCAGCAATCGCTTCATTTAATCTATGCGTATGGTTTGGCGGTTACAGGGTCAATGTTACTGACGGGCTTTATTATGGCCTGTATTTTTTATTTGCGACGTAGTTGGATCAAGTTTGCTATGGCAGTAGTGGTAACAGGCGTTGATGCTGTTTTCTTTACTTCGACATTATCAAAATTCTCTTTTGGTGGTTATTATTCATTCTTGATTGCACTGATTCCTTTTAGCATCATTCTTATTTATACACGCGGTCAACGCAGAAAACATGAAGCGTTGAGTCCCGTTTCTAAAGAAGAATTTTTGAGTGCATACGATGCATGTCTATCAACGGAAAAGCTCAAAGGAACGGCACTTTTTTTTGTGCGCGATGAAGAAGCAGTTCCCTCATATGTTATGCGGACCATGTTTAGAAATAAGATTGTCTACGAAGATACGGTCTTTGTGCATATGGTAACGAGTGATAAGCCGTTTGGTGTAACAGGGTTCTTCAAGGAGGAATTGGTGCCAGGTGTGCGGATTTTTGAGATTCACCAGGGCTATATGGAGGTGCTTGATATTGAGCAGGTGCTGCGTACAGCTGACATTGATCCGCTTGTTATTTTCTATGGCATGCACGAAATTATTACCAAGAATCCATTGTGGAGAGTGTATGCTGTTATTGATCGTTTATCGCCGTCATTTGCGCAATTTTATCAACTTCCGCCACACAAGTTACATGGTGTGATAACGTTAGTTGAGATGTAAAGCTCATCTAATGTTAGAGATTACATCTTATCTGGTGCGCTTATTCCCAATAATTTAAAACAAAGCTCAAGATTTTGTCTGATTAATATGAGCATGAATAAACGGCTACGACTTTGCTCAGGATGTTCCGCATCGATAACGCGATGTGCGCTGTAATAGCGATGGAACAGCTGTGCAAGTTCGATAGTGTAGTGTGCCAACAGATGTGTTTGGTAATTGTGGGATAAGGAGCTCAATAACTCTTTGAGAGAGATGAGCTTCTTGAGTAACAATATTTCATCTTCTGCAAGTGAGGTAAGATCCTGTGGTGTTATATTCTGCAAATACTGTTCATGGGCAGCCTTTGCTTCAATACTCTTAATACGAACTAGCGCATATTGGATGTAGTAGACCGGGTTTTCGTCAGTTTGTTTGAGGGCAAGGGCAAGATCGAAATCTAAATGTGCGTCAGCTTTTTTATACAGATAAAAGAAGCGCGCAACATCAACGCCAACTGTCTCGATGATGTCCTGTAAGGAAACAATCTTTCCGGTGCGTTTTGACATACGTATCAGCTCGCCACTTTCTTTAATGGTTACAAGTTGATACAGGATGATGTTGAGCATGTCGGGATTATACTCAAGGGCCTTCAGTACGGCCTTAAGTCTATTGACGTACCCGTGATGATCCTGGCCAAGGATCATGATTAGTTTGGTAAAACCACGGTCGATTTTGTCCATCAGATAAGCGATATCAGCGGCAACGTAGGTAAGTTCACCGCTCTGTTTTTTTACCACACGGTCTTTATCGTCGCCAAAGTTAGAGGATCGGAACCACAAGGCGCCATCTTGCTCGTACAGAAGATCCTTTGATTGCAATTTTTCCAATGCACGTGCAATAGCACCACTTGCGTGTAAGGTTTTTTCGGAGAACCATACGTCAAACGTTATATGATAATTTTCAAGAGTTTTTTTGAGCTGTTTTAAAAGTAGCTCTTTGCCGTATTCTGCAAAGAAGGTATCGGGCTTATCGAGTAGATTTTTATCGTGTGAAACAAGCTCGCGGGCTAACTCCTTAAGATATTCACCTTGGTAACCATTTTCAGGAAGAGATACGTCCTGACCTATTTCTTGAGCGTAACGTGTTTTAAGAGATTGGCCTAATAGCTGAATTTGTATGCCAGCGTCGTTGATATAAAACTCTTTGGTAACGGATGTCCCGATAAATGAAATAATGGTACTTATAACATCCCCAATAATGCCTCCACGGCCATGGCCTACATGAAGGGGGCCGGTTGGGTTGGCGCTAACAAACTCAACATTATATCGTTCATGAGAGGCGACATCAGACTTAAAAAAGGACTCTTGTTGTTCATAGAGCTCAGAAGCTACCACGTGCCATGCTTCAGAGGTTAGAAAGAAGTTAATAAAACCAGGGCCAGCAATCTCCATCCGTTCAAGAGAGGGGTGTCTAAATGTTTCGGTAATGTGTTGTGCTACGGTTCGAGGAGATGTTTTAAGGGCGCGGGCAATAACAAGCGAAGCGTTTGAGCTTGCGTCGCCATGCTCCTGTTGTTGAGCTTCGGTATTAAGGGAAAATTGTACCGACGGGCTGACTTCTGAAAATTGGGTATACAGCTGTGTCAGGTGCTCAAAAAATGATTTTTTAAGAGAACTTATCAGATTGGATTGAGGGGAAGCTTTCATGGTTTTAAGCGCTTGGTTATGGTGAGGGTGAAAGAATCTGTCGAAAGCTTTAGGATAACGCAGAGACAAGAACAGGTCCAGTCGAACAAATATCGGTTGTTTTCAACTCAAGTGGAGTAACTTAAGTCAAAGGGTTGTTGCGATCTGGACCTGAATTTTTACTGATAATTTCATCTTATAGAAAATCAAGATAGTTTGCAATAGATTGTTTTTTTGTAACGAGCTTTTTATGGGTCATATTTATATAAAGTTACTATCTGAATTATCCTTGTATTTTTACCCTATTTTGTTATACTTAAAGCTAGAAAAAGGGCCTTTTTATAGGCTATTTTGAGGTAATCGAATCTAAAGATATCAGATATCTACATAAGACCTGTTGTGGGGAGAATATAATGAGTATATCGAGTAAAAAGAGTATTTTTTTCTTGTTTGCGGCTATTTTGGCTGTCGATGGGCTGTGTGCGAGCCTAGAAAAGTCGCCAGAAAAGCCTCAGGAACCTACTGTAATTAACGACACTTCTCCCAAAGCTATGAAGGGCAATGTCTCTTTGCCGGGTTCTGATGAGATGTCTTCCGATGGAAAGGATGGGGATTTGTCTCCTGAACAGGTTAAAGAAGAAGCTCAGCGCGCGTTGAAAGAATTTGTTTTAAGCATGCGCGAAGAAGCTCTTAGAAAAAAGAAAAAAAATGATTCCTTTGAATCTGAAGATGACGGTGCAGCTGAAGAGGATCTTATTTCGGCCAGACCTGAGCGAGAGTTGCCTTCTATGAGTCAGCTTTTCGCGGGGGAAATTCCTGCAGAAATGCAGATTGTTATGGCTGGTTTAAAGCCGGAAGGGACTGCTTGCTTACAAAAGTTTAATGCCATGCTTGATAAAGGACTTTTACTTTATGGTCCTCCGGGTACTGGTAAAACGACTATTGGTGAACAGCTTGCACGGGAGACTGATCGAGCATTTTTCTATCGTAATGCCGGATCCTTTAAGACAAGTATGCAGGCATCAACGAGTACTAATATTCAAAATCTGTTTAAAGATGCTGAAAAAGTTTCACGTACCCGTGGTGTAATTGTTTTTATTGATGAAATTGAAGCGTTGACTAAGGCAACTAACGAAATGACCCATGCGGAAGATCTGCAAGGTCTCAAGACGTTGTTGACGGAAATTGATAGGTTTCGTGGTCACCCACGTATCTTTATCATAGCAGCAACGAACTATTTACATCTTTTAGAAGGGGCAAGTGTAAGTCGATTTTTTTGTCTAGAAGTAAAGCTTCCAAAAATTAAGGCGCGTAAGCAGATTATACAGTATTATCTCAATAAGTTTGGTGTTGAAACTAATTCTGCTTCAAAAAGTGAATTTAAATGTTCCTATCTTGATCAACTTGCTCGTGTTACTGACGGATTCAGTGGGCGTGATCTTGAACTTATGGTGCTTATGGCTGTTCAAGGCTATTCGTTGGGCATTTCTCCTAAGAAAAGATCGATGTTTGGGCTCTGGTGTAACTTTGTTTCGCGACCCGCTTCTTCGATGGCCCATTTACCTAATGCGCTGTGGTCATTAATTGGTTCTTCGGGAACTGATTTGGATCGGCGTTTATTTTCTCTCTATGTTAGTTTAAGAGAAAAGAAAGATAATGCGGCTAAAAAAGTTGGTCCGAACAAAGGTCTTGAAGATGAACGTGACTATATCTTTACTGGCCTGGGAAGGGGTGAAGAAACTCACTCATTACCTACTAAGCTTGTTAATAAATTTGGGTTTGGTTTTGAACGCCATATTACGTACAATGTTCTTGGCGCTGCGACCCTAGTTCTTATGGGGTATTTAGCGCAGAAAGAGCTTGAGTCTTTAGATGAACGTGGATATCTCCATGGTGGACCATTTCTCGATAATATCTCTCATATGCTCAGGTGGTGTGGAGTTCTTCATAAAGGCCCTGTTCGAAATAGGGAAAGAAGAGGCAGTTTTTAAGAAAGATAATAATTGAGTATACTCAATTAAGTAATGTGATAATCATGATGAGCCTGGTAATCCCAGGCTCATTTAGTAAGAAAAAATATGAACAAAAACGTACAAAAAATTGCTCTTCTTCTTTCTGGTGGTGTTGATAGTTCAGTTGCCTTGAAGCTTCTTAAGGATCAAGGACATCAGGTAACTGCCTTTTATCTAAAAATATGGCTGGAAGATGAGCTATCTTTTTTGGGTACTTGTCCTTGGCAGGAGGATCTTTCGTATGCTCAAGCAGTGTGCGAACAGGTGGGCGTTCCTTTGGAAATTCTTTCCTTGCAGGAAGAATACTGGAACCGTGTTGTTGCCTCATTGCTTACTGATATTAAGGCGGGTCGTACGCCTAACCCTGATATTCTCTGTAATAGTCGTATTAAATTTGGTGCTTTTTATGATCTTATTGGTGCTGAATATGACCTTATTGCTACTGGGCACTATGCCAAAAAGATTGAACGGGATGGAGTTTTTTATTTAGCACAAACACCCGATCCTATTAAAGATCAGACCTATTTTTTGTCCCAGCTTACGCAGGCGCAGCTTGCACGGGCGTTGTTTCCCTTGGAAAACCTTACCAAAACTGAAGTTCGTGCTCTTGCAGTACGGCATAATTTAGCTACTCAGGCTCGTAAAGATAGCCAGGGAATTTGTTTTTTGGGTAAGTTTAAGTTTACTGATTTTTTAAAGGCCCATATTGGCGAACGAGTGGGTGATATCGTAGAACATGAAACGGGAGTGAAACTAGGAGAACACCGAGGTTTTTGGTATCATACTCTTGGCCAACGGCAGGGTCTTGGCCTCGCGGGTGGTCCTTGGTACGTAGTAGCAAAAGATCCTGAAAAAAATGTAGTCTTTGTATCTCGTTCTTATTATTCTTCGGAAAAAAAGAGGGATATGCTTGAAATAGATTTTTGTAACTGGTTGGTTACCCCTCCCGTCTCTGGACAGGATTATGAGGTCAAATTGCGTCATGGGGCTCATATGAATCGTGGGACGGTACAATCACTCGGTTTAGGGCGTTGGCGTATTATGCTGAGCGAACAAGACCAGGGAATTGCCCCGGGGCAATATGCAGTGATCTATAAAAATGGTATTTGTTTAGGAAGCGGGATTATCTCTGAAAGTGCGGTATGATCATAGCTGGAAAAAATATAACCTCTTCAACGATGTTAACCTTGAGCCGCGTGGCTCTTGTTCCTTTTATTATTGGTGCGGTTCTTCTCAATCATTTGGAAATTGCCTGGTTTTTATTTACGGTAGCGGCATTAACCGATCTTCTTGATGGCATTGTTGCTCGTTATTTGAAAGAAGAAACGGAGCTCGGGGCCTATCTTGATCCGGTTGCTGATAAGTTGCTCATGCTTGGTTCGTATGTGGCTCTTGCTTTCAGTACGCAGGTTCCCTTTCATATTCCTTGGTGGTTTGTCATTCTTCTTTTTTTAAAGGAGCTTGTTCTCATTCTTGGTACTTCTTATATGTGTTTGCTTAAGCGTATAGTATCGATTAAGCCAGTTTTCTTGGGCAAGCTTTCTATGGGGGTTCAGGTTGTTTTTGTATGGCTCCTTTTTTCGAGTGTGTGGACTGAAGATCTTACCGTATCCTTTTTTAATCCATTGGTAATTGTTATTGTTATTCTTTCTCTCGCTGCCCTTATACAGTATGCCGTTATTGCGTACAAGGGGTTGCGACATGAGTAATTATTGGGGCTTTGTTTTTCTGTTTGTCTTTGCTGTCCATGCTGAGGAGTCCTTCCTGGTTACTCCGGTTAAAAAAGAAGTTAGAAATATACAGCAAAATTATATAGAAGAAGTGAGTGATCTTGTTCGTGGGTTGGCAGACTTAATTTCGCAAAGTGCACAATTACAAACGATTTCTTGTGATTCGATAGAAAAGGCCACTGATGATATTCTTACGCGCAAGCAAGTGACTCAAGCTCGTGAGGCTATTTTTGGATTGACTGAGGAGATTGAGAAGATACGTGAAAAAGTGAAACAGGCTCGTACCGATCTGGCAACTTCTTGTAATACTGGTACCATAAAACACAAATAAAATTTTTACGAAAGGTTTTGGAATGGCAAGTTTTAATCGCGTTATTATGATCGGTAATCTTACCAAGGATCCTGACTATAAACAGCAAAATTCAGGACAGGCAGTTTGTCGTTTAAGTCTTGCTTCCAACCGTCAGTTTCGCAATAAACAGACGGGTGCTTTGGTTCAAGAAGTATGCTTTATTGATGTTGACGTATGGGGACAACAGGCAGAAAATTGTCGCCAGTATTTACAAAAAGGGCGTCCGGTATTAGTTGAAGGTCGCCTGAAGCTTGATACGTGGGAAGCTGAAGGTCAAACAAAGCGTCGCCATACGATCGTTGCTGATCGTGTAGTGTTCTTAGGCACTGCTCAACAGGCAGAAACGGCAAATGAAGAAGCTTCGGTTACATCTACTTCCGGTTATGCTGCAGCAGCGCCAACGCAAAAGACAGCTCGCCGTAGTCAAAAATCTTCAGAAGGAACATCAGAAGAAACGGTAGGTGGAGAGGCCGTATTTAAGGATGAACCACCATTTGAAGATCTTCCCTTCTAAACAGGATTCTTTTAAAGAGGGCTTTAAAAAAAGCCCTCTTTTTTTGCGCAAAAAACCTTTTATTGTGCTTTATATACGGGATAATGATTATGTACCATTGACTTATCGTTATTCAGTTTGTAATTATTAATAGTAGTGATGTTTGCTATTAGTAATGTGGAGGATGTTATGAAATGGTCTAGGTGGGCGATACGTCTTATAAATCCCGTTTTTCTCCCTATATTTATTGCTGTTGCAGGCGTTGATACGTCGTCCACTTCGGTATTTATTAAGCACGTAGGGTGTGAGCCATTATCTCACGAAAAAGTATATCGTGATTGCCTTGAGGTGTGGCGACAGGTTGATACCTTTGCAGCAATTAATACTGCTTATGCTCCCAAAAGAAAGCTGGCTGAAGGAATTGCTGAGTCGTTGTTGGATGCTTATGGGGCATTGGTTATCTTGTCGCATAAACCAGAAATGGTCTTATCTGATCAGCGCAAGGAGGAGATGCGTGACGTTTTACATGCTCTGCATGAGCGTACGGAGGAAGTCTTTGGCACCCCAGATATGCAGGGAGTGTGTGCGATTAGATTTCTCTCATCCCATCTTCAAAAACTTATTAACTAAAAAAACCACGCTATATCAAGTCCAAGATAGGCACCGACGGTGCTTAGGCGGAATATTCTTCTGCCGGTCAGCTGTTGGGTATAGACGAGTCCAACGCGGGGACCAATATGTTGGTTGTCTTGGGTAAAGTCTTGTTCAATAAGCAGATGGAAAAGATGTTGTGACCATGAAAAAAGCTGTTGGTCGTCATTGATCATTGAAGTTGAAATAGTACGGTCGTGGGGGCGGTAATAATTACGCGCTTTATGGGCATATGAATAGCCAATGGTTATTGAATTGTTGCAGAGCCAATGGTCAGCCTTGATATAGGTAGCAGCTTGAGCAAAACTTCCTTGATGTACATAAGCAAGAATAGTATCGGGACGTATCCATCCTTCTTGGGCAGTGTTTGTCTTAACGCGTACTCTATAATCTTTTGATAAAAAAAGGGTTCCTTCAGCATGAATACCAACGGTAAGCCAGTCAAATGCACCCCATGATATGTCAGCAATAAGGGGAAAACCCCAGTGTCCGTTATAGCCAAAAGCTACGTCAAAAAGAGTATGAAGGCTTTTGCGCTTTCCGCTGGGGAAAAGAACACCAGCCTGGAGTGTATAATCAATAAAATCAATATATTCAGTATTGGTATAACTATGGGTGTAGCCAAGAGTTAAAGGACTGTCGGCAGCGCCCTTTTTTCTTATATGATTTACTCTTAAATCACACGAGTTTAATAAACAGCCGAGTGTGCTTGAAGTATTTGAGACGCTTAGTTTTCCATGTTCGCTTATGAATCCTGTAGGTCGTAGATTGTAAAGCATTACCGGCAATACGTATTGAGCAAAAAAACCACCATGTAAGGTGTGTGCTACAGTGATGTTAAGATTGAAAAAGTCGAGGTCTCCATAAAAAGAACCGTATCCTGTAGGTAGCGAACATGAAGGGGCTGTTGAAGCAAGAGCGGTTAAATTTTCAGGTCCATACAGTGAAAGTAAATCGACTTTCTCTTTCTGTCCGTTTCTACTTGAGTCTGTCGATCCTCCTGAAAGCTCAATATAAAGAGTGCTCATGTATTCCCGAGGTAGACGCGGTTCTCCTCCAAATGGTATTGCTTTAAAAAAGTATCCATCTTGACCGTAGATGAGGAGGGGAAAAGAGATAAAAAAAAATATAAGCGCGTTCTTAGTGCCGTTCATAATCGTCGACATCCTTATCAACACGATGAGGTATTTTATCAGTTGCGTCATCATCGAGTGGGTGGGTGTTTGGACCGCTTCGTTCCATCTGCTCATTTTCTATTGCTTGTGGTTGGTAGGTGATTGATTCATCATAAAACTCGTGAATCGTGTCGATTATATCAGGGGCAAGGCCAACCATGAAGGAAATTTCATGGTAAATATATTTTCCTAATATTTCTCTGAGGTGAGGGTCATGAGGATGAGCAGCAATGACCGTGAGTGTATCTCCATCACGCTTATAGGGAACAACGAGCTGTTCAAGCAAAACGTCCTGAGGAAATAATCTAAGGAGTTGATGATCAAAAAATTGGCCGACGACATCCATGGTAGGGACATGGTAATACTCGCCTAATATGGTAAGCAGGTCGTCTTTTGATACTACGCCCTCTTTGAGGAGGAAATCTTCAAAACTTATATCATCTTTATTATCAAAAGATTCCTTAAGAGCAATTAAATCATCCGGTTTAATGAGATTGTGTTTGCTCAGAAGGTTGCTGAGTGCTTTTATCATTTCTTCTCTCTTTTTCATGGCGTGTACTCTCTAAATGATTTACTTTTTATGCAGGTCTTTTTATACTTTTTTGTATCAACAAAGTAACATATCACGTTCTTAATAAAAGTAGATACACCTTTTCATTTTGGTAGAGCGCTCGATGGATGTGCTTTTTGTAAAAAGTAAACAGTGTCTTATGACGTCTTTATTATTAAATGGGGGTTTATACCATGACTGATGATCAAAATACAGCGCCGATGGCAGTGCCTGAACAAGATCCTTGTTGCCATGAGCTTACTCAGCTTAAAGAAAGATATCTGTACTTGAATGCTGATTTTGAAAATTTTCGTCGTCGTACAGAGAGAGAAAAAAACGTCTGGATAGCTAATGCGCAGGCGGTTGTTCTTTTTGATGTACTTCCTCTGATCGATGATATTGAACGAGCGCGTGAACAGATCAAGCGTCAGCCAGCTCAGGAACAGCTTCAGGAATATATGAAGGGACTTGATCTCATTGCCAAAGCTGGTGAGAAACTTCTCTCTTCTTATCGAATACGGGAGATAACCCAACTTACGGAGTTTGATCCACAACTTCATGAAGCGGTTATGCAGGTTCCTTCAGATGAGCATGCGCCACAAACTATTGTAGCGGTACTTCAAAAGGGATACTTGTTTGACGATCAGGTATTACGTCCTGCAAAAGTTAGTGTTGCCCAAGAAAAAAACTAATTTTAGTCCGCTAATAATCCCTTGGGCTCATCAAACGTTATATCTTTATCAGTGACGTTATTGTCAGGATAAGCTGTTACGCCATCTTCAAGATATCTTTTTCCTGCTTTTTTTCTTCCTTCAAGCGGTGAAAGTATAGCGGGGCCACGTCCCTTTTTTGATGTGTGGTAATCATGTGCCTGTATATAAATTCTTTTTCCCGCGCTGAAGGTGTATGAGCCTAACTGTTTTGTCTTGTTTACAAAGCCCATAACTCCCTTATCTTTAGGTCCTTCTGGATTCTTGTGAATATTAATGACGGTGTCTTGACTGCTATCAAGCGCAAGGCATAAGCTCTTTCCTGCCTTTATTTCAATTAATCCTTCAGGTGTTGTTGAGCTATTTTTTATACTGATAAAGAGAGGATAATTATTTCTGTTAATCACATAAAAATTATTATTATGTGTTAAACAGCTAAGTACCAAAGGATCAGTAGCCATCAAGCCTGAGATAATGCCTGATGAAAGTATAGCTGCCAGAGCTAAAGACTGTTTCATGCGGTTCTCCCTTTTTTTACCTCTGCCAGTAGTCGCGCACATCGCGGCCACCGGCAGATGGTATTTGTCTATTTTTGTGTATCGAAAGCGTTGTTTTCTGCGCGTTCTTCTTGTATGTCACGTTTGTTAACATTATTACCCAGTGAATAACCGGATCTACTGAGTCCGAATGCTCCACCAATAATATTTTTTTGAGGAACAAATCCTACGACTTTTCTTTTTCCGTCAGAACTTTTATGTAATTCCCACACAAGGAAGAAAGTCATCTTTTGACCACCACGTTTGATGGTATAGGTTATGTCAGCATTACCTACGTTATTCATCAAGCCCCATGTCTGAACGGCTCTTACCAGTATCTTGGTCTCTTTCGTTGGATCAATCGTGTCACGTAATGTCTTATCTCTTCCAGGGAGGAGTTCTGTGTAACGATCATCTAGGTTCGATTGTTCATTTTTGACGCGCACGAATATTGAGTCTTTCGTATCATTCCACAGTTCAAGATTTACCTTAATATTTTCCTTCGTACTTTTGCCTGATTCTGTTAACCCAAAAAGTCCCTTGAAAGGGCCAGATTGTGCCCGGAGCATGCCACGATCATCATAGGTAAGGTATAACTTGTTGCGAGCTGGGAATTTAAATGTCTTCCCATCGTTCTTGACATCAACTTCTCGTATTTCTACTTCGGTTGCCAAAGCAGGTTCAATATGTGTAGCGAAAAAACCCTGAGGAAGAATCCTTCTGTAGGATATTCCCCCTGTTTCTACTACTTCTCCTAGATTACGGGCAACTTTTTTGACTGCCTTTGTAATTTTTCCCATTAAACCTACGGCCTTTTTGTTCTGCGTAATGCGTACGAAAATTTGGTTGCCAGATTTATTGTAGACTTCGAAATTGCTTTCTGCGAATGCTTGGGCTGTCTGTTTTTCTTCATCTTTATTTTGTCTTTCTTCTTCTTTTGCCTGTGCTTCTTGTGCTTTCTGTCTTTCTTCCCTTCTTTCTGCAGACCTCTTTAGGAAAGCACTAACTCGTTGTTTGTCTGGAGATTGTTCATAAGGAACATCGCTAGCTTGTGATAGTGCAACGAACCCACAAACTATGCTGAGCAATACTATTATTTTTTTCATAAGGACTCCTTTTTAGTTTTTATATTTTTCTCTTGTTTTTAAATGGGATTACAGGTCTCCAAATAGTTCTCCTTGTTTTTCGTCAAATTCTCCGCTTGATCTTTTTTCTTGTAGTTCTTTCTCCTTAATATTATTACCGAGTGAATAACCAGACCTGCTCAGGCCAAATTTCCCACCAACTATATTTGTTTGTGGGAATAAATGGAGCTTTCTATCTTTTCCCTTTTTCCACACTAAAAAGACAGTCCTATCTGGGGCCATTTTTGCGATAGTGTAGTGTATGCCAATGGCATTAATAGAACTACGTACATTTATGGTTGTTAGATCGTTTTGAACGTCAATCGTATCCCGTAGCACGTAGTCTCGACCTGGTTTGAGTAGTGTTGGTTCGGTTATATTAGATTGATCATTAGCGACGGAAACAAAGACAGGTTCTTTTGTATTGTTCCATAGTTCAAGGTTTACCCTGATATTTTCCTTGGTATTCTTTCCCGATTTTGTTCTTCCCAGAAATCCTTTGAATGAGCCTGTTTGTGCGCGCAACATGCCAGTTTTGTCAAAGGCAAGGTATAGTTTAGAACTTGCAGGAAATTTAAAATCAGAATAGCCTGTGCCAGACGTAATGGTTATGACAACAGGTTTTCTCAGAACAGGGAACCAATAGGTTTTACCTGGGTATTCAAATGTTTCTCCTGGTGCAAGGGGAGAAGTACTTTCAAATAGTGGTTGATTATCTTGTGCCAAATTGATTGTTATGTTATCTGAAGATTTATTTAAAATTTCAATATCAGTTATGTCTTTTTGTGTTGGTACTTTTTTCCCATATCGATCTTGCGCTTTCATTTTGTATACAACATTGCGCATGTTTTTTTGTTGTTCTGGTGATGCTTTTTGATAGGGCATTCCTGTTAAAGTGATATCCCAATCAGTGGCCCGTACACCATCTTGGTTATACAGAGAGGTACAGATTGCAATAATTATATACTTATAATTCACGTACTATCCTTCCCTTGTTTTTTTGCTCGACAGGTTAACGCTATCATGATTTTAAAGAGTTGGGCAAGAGTTTTTGCAAGAATATAAAAATGAGCCCGGATTACCGGGCTCATAAAAACAATTATTATGGCGAATAGTGTTATTTAAGATAATGTAAAATTCCTACAATCATTTCAATAAAAATGAGAATGATAATAAGAACAGTTAACATGTCCTCACGAATAGTTTCGATCTTGTTTTCATAGACCGTGCGTACATCACGGATAATTTCCAACTTTCTGTTAATAGATTCTTTCCAGTTGGTAAGATCTAGCTTTTCAACAAGAAGAGAATACAACTCAGCATAGTAGGGCTCTCCTGCTAATTTGATACTACTTTCAAGTCGTTCAGTAATAACAGAAATATCAACACGGAGCCTACCAAGATCTCCTACAGGATCTGTTTTAGCGGTCGTAACAAAGGGAAGATATGATTTAAGGGAACGTGTCTTTATTTGCCGTTCATAGACCGTGTTTAATTGTTGGTCAAGAAGACGATCGAAGAATTGAAGCTCGAGTTGTTGTACATTGGCAAATTCAAAAAGATCGAGAAATTCTTCATACTCATCGTCATACACAAATGCTGCTTCAGTATCAATAATGATTAAATCTCCACGGTAGTATCCGACGGCAGTTTCAAGGATTTCGTTTTTTTGATACTCAGAAAGAGCTTCTGTCTCAAAGCGTAACAGGGAAGCAATCATGTTGCCGTAGGTATCCTTGAGGCTTACTGAGTCAATTGTTTCAATGGGATTGACCTGAATAAGCATGTATGACCGTTGAAGGTGAAAGAAATTTGGCTGTTTTACATCATTTTTTATGAGCTTGAAAATTGAACCAGCATCTATGATGCTTTGCTCCCGGTATTGATTTTCAAGAGAATTAATGTCAACGCGAATCGTCTCTAGTTTTTGCAGGGTAAGGGGAATTTTGTAGGTAAGAGAAAGAACGCCAAAATTGTGCAATTTTGCACTTACGCAATTAGTACTTGTTTCAGCATTAGGGAGTTCGACAGCCAAAGGGATATGATAGTTTTTAAAATATTTTGAAAGAGATATAGGTTTTCTGACTAAGCTTCCTTGCTGCTTAATTTTTTCAAGATTGATATCTTCGCCGATATCAAAACAGCTGAAAGCAAAAATATTGCCAGAAAATAGTGGTTTTTCTTCAGACATATTCATAATTGACTCCTTTTTTATGAATCCTTTTTGAGGAGTGTGAGAAATGCTTCTTGTGGTATTTCAACATTACCCACTTGTTTCATTTTTTTCTTCCCCTCTTTTTGTTTTTCAAGTAATTTTCTCTTACGAGTAATATCACCGCCGTAACATTTTGCTATCACGTTCTTACGTAAGGCTGAAATAGTTTCACGGGCGATAATTTTTGCTCCGATTGCCGCTTGAATGACGACTTCGAATAGTTGTCGGGGGATAACCTTGCGAAGTTTTGTTACGAGATCCCGTCCCGTATCGTATGCATGATCACGGTGTACAATTAATGAAAGTGCGTCAACGGCTTTACCATTCATTAAGATATCGAGTTTTATTAAGTCTGATTCTTGATAGCCAGCTTCTTCATAATCTAAACTTGCATACCCTGAGGTAATTGATTTCAGTTGATCATAAAAATCAGTAGCCACTTCATTTAATGGCAAACGATAACGTAAAATAATTCTTCCTTCGTACAGATATTCAAGACTCTTTTGTTCACCTCTCTTTTCATGGCATAGCGTCATAACAGCGCCTAAATATTCTTTAGGAAGAAGCATGGTTGCATCAATAATAGGCTCAAGAATGCGCTTAATTTTTTGTGGCTCAGGGAAATCAGAAGGGTTTTCTATGTCAATAATTTCGAGCGTATATTCCAGCTCAATCTTATACATAACGCTTGGGGCAGTGATAATGACGGCAAGACCATATTCTTGTTCAAGTCGTTGGCGGAAAACATCCATATGTAAAAGACCGAGAAAGCCACAACGGAAACCAAGGCCAAGTGCCGCTGAATTTTTCTTTTCAACCCGAAGACTTGCGTCGTTGAGGGTGAGTTTTTCAATAGCATCATTAACTGCATCAAATTCTTCTGAATCAACGGGGAAGATGCCTGCGAAAACCATTGGTTTTGCAGGCTTAAATCCAGGAAAAGCCTCAACTGGTTTTTTTGTATGAAAAATAGTTTCCCCTACGCGAGCCTCTTGAACTGTTTTCATGCCCAGAATTACATAGCCGACCTGACCAGCATACAGAGCAGAAAAAGGCGTTTCATTAGGATACATTAAGCCTAGTTCAAGAACTTCATAGCTTCGTGCTAATTGGGCAAGGGAGACAATATCCCCTTTCCTTAAAATACCGTCTTTAATAGCAACGAGACAAACAACGCCTTTATAGGTATCAAACCAGGAGTCAAATAAGAGTGCCTTTAATGGCTTATTGATGGTACTGACAGGTGCGGGAGTGTGTTCGATAATAGCGCCTAGTAAATCAGTAATCCCTATGCCAGCCTTTGCTGATACGTTGATAATGTCTTTTCTTTTGAAATCGAAAAGTTGTTCCATTTCTTTGCTGACCCGATCTTGATCAGCTGTTGGCAAGTCAATTTTGTTCATCACCGGAACTATTGCTAAATTTTGTTCGAAGGCAAGATAGAAGTTTGCCATTGTTTGTGCCTGTACGCCCTGTGCAGCGTCAACGAGCAACACTGCCCCCTGACATGCGTACAAAGAACGGGAAACTTCGTAGCTGAAGTCAACGTGACCGGGAGTGTCGATAAGGTTTAAAAGGTAGGTAACCCCTTTATGGGTGTAAATCATGGAGGCTGTTTGGGCTTTGACCGTAATGCCTCGTTCTTTTTCTACTTGTAACTTATCAAGAAACTGCTCATTTTTTTGGCGTGTTGATAACGTGCCTGTTATTTCGAGTAAACGATCGGCCAACGTTGACTTACCATGATCAATGTGGGCAATGATAGAAAAATTACGTATGCGTTCGGGAGTAAATTGTTGAAGATCAAGCGTTTGTGGATCCATGAGATAAGCAAAATCCCTTATTTTAAAGGTAAAACTATAAAAAATAGTCTAGCTGATCTACTTATTTAGCGCAAACGTTGATAGAGTTATCGATTCATAAAAAATGGGGTAGTGTAATTCGTGATTTCTTGTATTGTTGCTATACTAAATGGGCAGAAAAAAATAAGAAAAAGGGTAGAGTAAAGATATCTTTTACCAGTAAGGTTTTTGTTTATGGAATCAATGCCAGTTTACGAAAAGGGTGCGCATTCGCGTATCAAACCTGTTCTCATAGAAGAAGAGTTAAAAAATTCTTTTCTTGACTATGCCATGTCGGTTGTTGTCAGTCGTGCCATTCCTGATGTGCGCGATGGGCTAAAGCCAGTGCATCGGCGTGTGTTATATGCAATGCATGAAATGAATCTCCACTACAATAAGTCGTACCGTAAATCAGTACGCGTAGTTGGTGACGTTTTGGGTAAGTTTCACCCGCATGGTGAGTCAGCTGTTTACAATACGATGGTTGGGATGGTTCAGACTTTTTCAAAACGTTATCCTCTCCTTGATGGGCAAGGTAACTGGGGTTCTATGGATGGTGATAATGCTGCAGCTATGCGTTACACCGAAGTTAAGATGGAAAAGGTCTCACAAGAAATTTTGGCTGATATTGATAAAAATACCGTTCCTTTTGTTCCTAATTTTGACGAATCAACCGTTGAACCAATTATTTTGCCAAGCAAGTTCCCCAACTTATTAGTGAATGGTACTTCTGGTATTGCAGTTGGTATGGCAACGGCCGTTCCTCCTCATAACTTGGCTGAAGTTATCGATGCATGTCTTGCTTATTTGGCGGATGAATTAATTCCTGATGAAGAGTTGTTTACTATGATTCCTGGACCAGATTTTCCTACGGGCGGTATTATATGTGGACGTGCTGGAATTGTGCGAGCTTATTCAACTGGCCGTGGGAATCTTGTTTTGCGCGGGGTTGTTGAGGTTGAAGAGACTAAGAAAGGTGCGAATCTGATTATTAGTGAATTGCCTTATCAAGTAAATAAAGCAGAATTGATTATTAAGATTGCTGACCTGGTAAAGAACAAGATAATCGAAGGCATTTCTCATATTCGTGACGAGTCTGACAGAACAGGTATTCGTGTCGTTATCGAATTGAAGAAAGGGGAAGTTCCACAAGTTGTTCTCAATCAGTTATATAAGTTTACCTCGTTACAAACGACGGTTGCTATATATATGCTTGCACTTCTTGATAATCGACCGCTTTTATTTACGTTGCGCCAGCTTATTCGAGAATTCTTAATTCATCGTGAAACGATTATCTCAAGAAGAACAGCATTTGACTTAGCAAAAGCACAAGCACGTGAACATATTTTAGTTGGACTGGCTGTTGCTCTTAATCATATTGATGATGTTATCGAGCTTCTTAAAAAGTCTGCTTCTGCCGAAGAGGCTATTGCTAAGCTTGATCAGCATTACAAACTATCCCCTGAGCAGTCAAAGGCCATTCTTGATATGCGTCTTCAACGTCTGACGGGACTTGAACAAGAAAAGATTCGTCAAGAACTTGAAGATATAAAAGTACAGATTATTAAACTTGATGCGGTGTTGCATGACAGGGTTTTATTAAAATCAGAGATTGTTAAAGAATTACAAGAAATTAAAGCTACGTATGCAGATAAGCGCAGGACTCGCATTGAAGGTCCGGTTGATCTTCTTGATGAAGCTGATTTAGTTCCTGATGAAGAAGTGGTAGTCACTCTTACGAGTAAGGGATATATAAAAAGGGTTCCTCTTACTCTCTACGGTGTACAACATCGTGGTGGTAAAGGGAAGATGGGTATGACAGCTCTTGATGAGTTTCAAGACATTGTACGAGATCTCTTTATTGCTCGTAATCATGACGAGCTTCTCTTCTTTACTAATTTGGGACGTGTGTACAGTATGTCTGTGTTCCAAGTTCCTGAAGCATCCCGTATTGCTAAAGGGCGTGCTGTGGTCAACCTGTTAACCCTTGCTCCTGGTGAGTGGGTGGTGAAGTTGATGTGTGGGCGTGACCTTGAAGGGCAGTATCTGGTTATGCTTACTAAAAAAGGAATTATCAAGCGTACTGAGGCAACGGCATTTGCTAAGATCCGTAGTACGGGCATACGCGCTCTTACCTTATATGAGCCAGACGATCAATTAGTTTTCTGTTCCTTAAGTTCAGGAAATAATTTCGTTGTTATTGCAACGGCACATGGTCAAGGAATTCGTTTCCATGAATCAGAAGTTCGCGCTATGGGCCGACAAGCTGCTGGTGTGATTGGTATCAGACTGTATGATGGAGACCATGTTATTGGCATGGAAGTTGTCACTGATCAGGATGATATTCTTTTTGCAACAGAGTATGGTTTTGGTAAACGAGTACGTGTTCATGACTTCCGTGTAGCTCATCGTGGTGGGTATGGTGTTCGTACTATTCCAACAGAGCGTCGTAATGGTAAAGTTATTGGGCTTGGCGTTGTTGATGATGAAAGCCATGTACTCCTTATTGACATGAATGGCAAGATTATTCGCCTTTCTCCAACAGAAATAAGGACGCTCAGTCGTCATGCTAAGGGTGTTCGCTTGATCCGTTTAGAAGATGCTCGTTCTTTGGCTGCGCTTGCAGTTATTCGTTCAAGCGCAGATGTTGAAGATGATTCGAGTGATGACGAGGTACCAGGGAAAAAAATTGGTAAGGGCTTGAAGGCGGCAGCTTTTGGAGATGAACTTGAGGGTTCTGATGATGGCCAAGAAGAGGCGCAATCTGACGATTCTTCCCCTGAACATGATGGTCTTAATCTTCAATAGAAATATTATGTAATGATACGAGTGCCACCTATAACGGCGGCACTTCGTTTGATATAAACGAGATTATTGCAACGTGAGAATATGTTTTCGCAACAGGCTATTTGCTGTGTGTTATGTTGTCGGGAGAGGTTTTGATTTTTTCTGAACAATGGGGTAGTCTGATCTTAGATTGATCGCGATAACCTCCATTTCCCCTATCCGTGGCATCTTCTGTCTGGATGGGGGAGAATTCTATAAAAATGTAAGTTAGGGACTATGTCTTACCCTATTGATGGGAATCTCCATAATTTGTCATACCCTGTCATTGAGGATGGGCGTTTTTTTAACCATAGAAATGAGACTAAGCCACGTTTTTTTTCGTCGGCTCTCTTTTCTATGATATGGTGGCAGATTAAAAATAGACTGAGGCGCGTGGATACTGTGCCTTGGGTTGGACGAAGTCCGCTTATTGCACGCAGCATGAAACCACAGATTACCTGGCTTGGTCATTCAACATTTTTAATTCAATTTGGTGGTTTTAATATTCTTACTGATCCAATAGCGGAAAATCTTTCTCCTTTATTTAAAAGAACATTGCCTTTTGGGGCTCCTCTTGATGAACTACCTGAAATAGATTTTGTCCTTATTTCTCATAATCATCGGGATCATATGGATGCACATACGCTTCGTGAGATAGTGGGTAATAATCCACGGGCCTCATTTTTGATTCCACAGGGGACAAGAAGTTGGTTTTCTGAGCGTGGGTTTGATCGTACGTATGAATGTATGTGGTGGGACAATCATCGTTTTAATGCGCCGCTTGGTATTGACTCTCGTATAGAGTTTTCTTTTGTTCCTGCACATCACTGGTCACAACGCTGGCTTGATGATCGTAATAAAACTCTCTGGGGTGGGTGGATGATGACCTGCCAGGATACGAAGATTTATTTTGTAGGTGATTCTGCTTATACTCATTTTTTCAAGCAAATAAATTCCGTTTTTAAGCCAATTGATATTGTGCTTATGCCTATTGGGCCATGTGAACCACGGGAATTCATGAGACATGCGCATGTTGATGCTCGAGAGTCGGTACAAGCATTTCTTGATCTTGAAGCAACTCATTTCATTCCGATGCATTGGGGGACTTTTTTATTGGGAGCTGATTATTTTCTTACCCCTCTTGAGCAGGTAAAGAAGGTGTGGGACCAGCGTCTAGTTGGACCTCTTTGTCAGTTGCATATTCCTCGTATTGGTGAGCGCATAGCTCCGCTTGAGTGTGTAGGAGTAAAGGATCAGGTTGATACATCTGTTTACAAAACTTTTTGACTTAATCCTGAAAACGGAACAAATTATAGAGAGCAAAAAAACTCTTTATAAAAAAGGGAAAAAAAGTGATGAAAAAACTTCTTGTGAGCTTTATTGCTATTCTCTGCTCACTTGCCTCAATCGAAGCTTCGTATGATTGTCTTCCACAAATTGGTAATATAACTGAGCCGGTAAAAAGTTATAAAACTGATAGAACTTTTTTTGTTCCACGTCCATTGTACCAGAATCTTGCTGTGCGTCAGCAGTTGTGGTATTCAACAATTAATCATAGGCAGGGTCCTGCACATGCGGTAGCGCATGCATTGGGAATTTATCAGAAGTCACGAGATACCCATAATCTTCCCGCTTATTTTCTTTTTGATTGCCTTAATAGTTTGACTATTCGAGGTGATGATGTTGCTGATTATTCAAATCGTAATGTTCGTGCCGAATGGCTTGGGTTACCGTCTAGTTTTGATGGTTCGCTTGTTTTGCAGCCACGCCAAGAACAGGCGGGGGCCATTATTTTTTACAATCAGCGCCTTGATAAATTCTTCTCAGTTGATTTCTTTAAGCATGCTTGGGTTGAAGCATCTATTCCTGTTATTCGCGTAGAAAACAGTCTGGGATTTGATCAGGATATTACGAGTACGGGAACAACATATCCTGGAACATTGAGTGAAGCGTTCAATCAACCTACTTGGGAGTACGGACATCTGTATACTGGAAGTCAACATAAAACGAGTGTTGCTGAAGTGCGGCTTACTCTTGGATGGGAAATTCCTGTTAAAGCTGAAATGGGCCTTTCGTCTTATAGTTCCTTTATTATACCTACTCATCGCACACAAGAACCACGGGATATTTTTAGTCCCATTGTTGGCAATAATGGTCATGTTGGTATGGCTACTGGGGTACGGTTTGATATTCCGCTTCATGAAAAGGAATCGTGTTTAAAATTATGGCTGTTTATGCAGGGTGAAGCTGAGTACTTTTTCTATAATACTCAAAAACGTATCTTTGATTTAAAAGATAAGCCATGGAGCCGCTATATGCAGTATCGCCGTGAAGGATACGAAGATACCGTACCGGGCGTTAATATCTTGACCGTTCATTCCCACGTGCATCCCCATTTAGTTGGTGAATTTGTAGCTGGGTTTAAGACGACCTACGGAGGCTTTGAAGCTGAAATTGCCTATAGTTTGTGGGCGCGCTCGGGAGAACGAGTACGGCTCTTACCTCAACATTGCAATGATTGTTCGTCCCCAGATTTTATTTTTGAAGATTATGGTATTGCCGGAACTTCTGGTATGTCAGCTTCAACAAGCACCATAAATCAATTGGGTGAAGATGATGAGACTTTTGTAAACATATCATTCAGAGATATCAATTTGTGTACGGGTACTTTCCCCGGTGGTTCTGCTCAAAGGGTTCACGCCTCGCTTGGCTATGCAACATGCCAAGAAAATCGATATCAAGTCTTTATGGGAGTTGGTGGTTTTTATGAAGGGCCACGCAATCGCAATACCGCGCTTAAAAATTGGGGTGCATGGGCAAACTTAGGTCTTGGTTTCTAGCGTATACATCTTAAATGTTTAAAAAAAGAGAGTTTTTAGATGTTTAAAAAAAATATTATTTACGCAATCTCCCTTTTTACGCTCTTTAGTCTTTGTGCTCAAGAAGATAAGCTAACCCTGCGTTTTTATGGGTATACAGCACTGAATACGTATTTAGATACACGCCAAGTTGTTGGAACTCGTGATGGTCTTATTGCTCTGTATCCTGCGCCACCGGTGTATGATGCTCGTGGGAATGATATTAATGCCAAAGCAAGCTATTCCTACTCAGTTTCTGAATCTCGTTTGGGTGTTGAGGGGACAGGTCCTGATATATTTTGTCATGTAAAACCAAAGGGTGTTTTTGAGGCAGATTTTGCAGGTACCTTTGAACAAGCGACTGGTTCGTTGCGTATTCGCCATGCGTACCTTCTTCTTGAAGGTCAACGCGATAAAATATTGCTTGGTCAGTACTGGGTGCCTCTGTGTATTCCCGAATGTTTTCCTCAAAAAATTCTTTCCTTTAATGGTGGACTCCCTTTTGATCCTAGTTCTCGTATGCCATATATTGCTTACACGCACCTTTTTGCAGATAAGAAATATGGATTTTTAGCTGCTCTTGTTTCTCAACAACCAGGGGCTTGTAGTCCTGGCCCTGATTTTGATCAACCAACTGAGATCGACGCTGTTCCGGTGATTACGAGTACATCGTTCATTCAATGGGCCATTATGCCTAATATGCATCTTCGCCTTTTTTGTAAACCGGTGCCGGAATGTATGTGTGGAATATCAGGAGATGTTAAACAACTCGTTCCCCGTCTGGTTACTGAATTTAATACGAGCACTCATGAACGAGTAACTAGCTGGATAGCACAAGGGTTTGCAGCCTATTCTACTGATTGTTGGGAATTTAGATCTAAGCTGTTGTATGGACAAAATGGGTACGATATGGGTCTCATTAGTACGTATGCTGTCCTTACTCGTGATAGTGATACTGATGTACGTACCTATACGCCAACGGCTACTGTGTCATGTTGGTGTGATGTAATGCGCTGGTTTCATAATCATACCATCGTTCTTGGTCTTTTTGGTGGGTATTGTACCAATCTTGGTGCTCGACATGAGTTGTATCAAGACCCTATAACTGATGATCCTATTATTTATACGCCTTATCCCAATCAAAAGGATGTAGCGCGTGTCTCTCCTCGTATTCGTTATATTAAGGGACCTGTTGATGTTGGCGTTGAATTTGAAGTAACGCGTGCCTCTTATGGCCACATAAATAGGTATGGTGGGGTATATGCCGCTCACGGAGTAACAAATTTCCGCTTGTTATCGCGCCTCTCTTACGTCTTTTAATTGCTATATAAAGCGTTTTTTATTAGAATATTATGGTGCTCTTATTCGGAGTGCGTTACATAAATTTTCTTAATCCTCTTGGAGCAGTATGGCAGTACCTAAACGTAAAACATCTAAATCGCGTCGTGATAGACGTGCCTCTACAAAATTTATTCGTCCGCAGATATTCGGTGGCTGTTCTAATTGTACCCACCCTCTTTTACCTCATCAGGCCTGTTCTGAGTGCGGTTTTTATCGAGGACGCAAGGTTATGAAAACTAAGAATGATCGTACATCTGTACGTACCGAATCTCGTAAAAAAGTTGCTGATAAGGCAGCCCAAGAACAACAAGCTGCAGATTCAACACAAAAATAAGGACGTTAATCTATGATGATGAGCATTCGTGCGGGGATAATAGCTTTAGGGGTTGGCATTCTGTGTGTTATTGGATGGTTGATCTATGGCTGGTATGAAACGCGCGAAAATCAGGCAGCGTACCAGGATCTTCTGGAGGCTGTAGATGGTTTTCAAGTGGCTGCTCTCTCAAAGGCTCCTGACCGTACGTGGCAGGATTTAGAACGTCTATTTTCTCGTGGAGCACAAAGTCATAAACACTCTTCTTTGTATCCTTATTTTGTTCTGTATAATGCAGAAGTTTTATTGCATCAAGATAAAGCTGAGCAGGCACTTCCTTTATTTGATAGTGCTCTTGCTCGTCTTAAGAAGCATGATCTTTTTGGGGCACAGGCACATATTAAGAGAGCTTTAATTAAGCTTGATATGGCTGATCAAGCACTTAAAACACAAGGTGAAAAAGAGCTTGAAGAGTTGATTGCTGATCTTAAAAATCCTGTACGTGATATGGCTTTGTATCACAGTGGGTATCGTTTTTGGTTGCAGGGTGATGTAAAGCAGGCTGAGCAACGTTGGAAAATGTTGGCGGCTCAATTTCCTCAATCTCCTTGGACGACTATGGCACAACAAATATTTGTTTTTAATGCCGCTTAATTTTATTTTTTATGGTAACAGTAACATCTCCTGTACGCGTTCGCTTTGCTCCGTCTCCGACGGGGCATTTGCATATCGGAGGTTTGCGTACAGCTCTCTTTAATTGGCTATTTGCTCGCCACCATCGTGGTGTGTTTGTCTTACGCATAGAAGATACTGACATTGAGCGTTCTAAACCTGAATTTACCGCTTCGATTCTTGATTCTTTTAAATGGCTAGGAATAGAGAGTGATGAGCCCATTGTTATACAATCACAGCGGGTAAAAAGGCATCAGCAAGTTATTGATGGTATGTTACAAGCAGGAACTGCCTATAGATGTTATTGTACTCAAGATGAGTTACAACAACGCTTGGGCGCTGGAGCTTCTCATGACGGTGGTTATATTAAATATGATCGTCTCTGTCGTTCTTTAATTGGGCAAGAAATTAATAAGCCGTCAGTTATACGGTTTAAGATGCCTGATATTCAAGAATCGATTTCATGGCAAGATATTATTCATGGGACTATTTCTTTTGAGTCGGATCAATTTGATGATTTCATTATAGCTCGTTCTGGTCACACGGCGGGGCAGCATTTACCGCTTTATAATTTTGTCGTAGTGGTTGATGATGCTGATATGAATATTACTCATGTTATTCGCGGTGAAGATCATATTATTAATACTCCAAAACAAATTTTACTATATAGGGCGTGCGGTTTTACAGTGCCCTTATTTGCTCATGCGCCCTCTATTTTGGGTGCTGATGGTTCTAAATTAAGCAAGCGCGATGCGGCGACTTCGGTGCTTGATTATCGTACTAATGGATTTTTGCCACAGGCGCTTGAAAATTATTTAGTGCGTCTTGGGTGGTCGTATGGAAATCAAGAAATATTTTCTCGTGAAGAGCTGATTGCATTATTCGATCTTGACCAGGTTGGTAAAAAGGGTGCAATTTTTGATACTAAGAAGCTTGAATGGCTCAATGGTGTGTATATAAAAAATTCTTCCGGATCTAATTTGCTTAATTATGCTTTGGTAGAGATTGATCCTGATTTCTTGGGTCGTGTTAAGGGCTGGGACTGTGAATTGGTAGTTCGTTTATGTGAATTATATAAAGAACGAGTAAAAACCATCCGCGAACTTCTTGCAGAAATAGAATCGCTCTATCAGGATCCTGTTGTTGATAAAAATTATTTTACTGAAGATGCAAAAACCTATCTTAAGCTTCTCTATCAAGAATTAGACACAGCGCAGGATTTCTCATCTGCAGCGCTTTCCATACTCTTAAAAAAACTTTATACTCGGCTAGGAGTTGCTCTTCCAGTTATTGCCAAGCCACTGCGTATGGCTTTGACGGGTAAGGAGGCAAGTCCTGGGGTATGCGATCTTGCTGCTCTCTTAGGGAAGCAGGAAACGCTTACTCGGTTAAAGCGGGTACTTGAATAAAACATCCTGTAGGGGGATTTTATGAAGGTGGGATTACTCTTTCCCGGTTTGGGGAATCAGTTCTCTGCGATGGGAAAAGAATTTTACGAACAATCGCGTGTTGTACAAGAGTATTTTGAAGAAGCGTCTTATTGTCTTGGTATTAATGCCATCTGTCTCTGTTTTACCTATTCTAATGCTGATTTTAAAAAAAAATCCCATGAATATTCAGCTCTTTTTTTGATGGAAGTCGCCATAGCTCAAGCGATTAAAGAAGCTAAAATTTCCGTTGATTTTGTATCAGGTAGGGATATTGGTTTTCTTGGTGCTTTGTGTGCTTCTGGTTCGTTAAGCTTTCCTGATGGGCTGTATCTCCTATCTAAATTTCTCGCGCTTAAAGAATCTTCTCCCCATACAGATGCTTCATTCATAAAACAGTATTTTTCTAAAATTGATATTAAGGTTCCCCAGATACCAGTACTGAGCATTCTTAGTGGAATGTACCTGAGTAAAGAGAGTGATATTAAAGATGCTATTGTTGGACATCTGAACGAATTGACATGTGATGCGCATGGTTGGCATAAGATAATGGAAAAGTGTCTAAAACGTGATATCATACTTATTTCTGCCCCAGCAGAAGCTATGGTTGAGGATCTTAAACAGATATATTCCGATAAAAAAATTATCGCAATTACTCATCCTATCGATATCAAGCGAGTGACGAAGAAATTAAGGAGTTTTTCTTTATGACTATGGAACGGCAAGATATAGTAAATAAAATTATCGCCATCGTTGCGGCCCAGGTTAATAAACCACAGGATCAGATTCATGAGTCGGATACTCTTGATGGTTCTGGCGCTGATTCTCTTGATCAAGTGGAGATCATTATGAAGCTTGAAGAGGAGTTTAGTATAGAAATTAAAGATGAGGATGCTGAGAAGCTGGTCTCTGTAGGTGAGTTTGCTGATTACATTCAGCGGTTACTTACTAAATAATTTTAAAATTTTTCCCGTCTATTAAAGAAGGCTCGGATTTCTCCGAGCCTTCTTTGATTTGCTAGTAAGTCTGTGCGTGTTGAATTAGAACGTTACGCCGCCCTTAATCCAAACACCCCACATGTTAACGCCGAAGCGTTCGCAGTTGCGTGAAGCAAATTGAGCTTCGCCACCAATGCCTATTTGTGGGTTCCAACCGCATTCATCATTCCACGCATAATTCGTGTGGATGAAGATTCTCGAGTTAAGAGAAGCTGGGGATGCAGCGGAATCAAGATCAAAGATTGCTGATGTAGAGCCATCCAAGATCGTTGGGGTTTGATCAGTAATTATGTAGTAACCGTTATCTCTCGTAGCATCGGTGAAAAGAGTTGGGTTTGCAGGAACAGTTGAATTCCATGCCAAGCAAACTGTTGAGCTTTGAGGGATTGTTCCGTTACCTTGATAGATAGGGGTATACATGCTTGCGTTGTCTAACGTATTGTCTACACGGCTGGTTGTAGGACCAGTAGTGATTTCTGTGGCGTTAGTTACGTAGCTATTGCAGCAGACGCCATTAAGGCCTTGGATACCATAACGAGTTGTAGTGTTCGTACACGAATCACACAACCAGCTAATCTTTTCAGCTGTTTGAGCAGAAAGGTTGTAACCAAAGTCAATGCCCCATATACCGCACTTGCTGGTAATCTTATCGGAACGCCATGCGAACTTGAAGGCAAGTTCACTGCGAGCGCCAACACTGACGTTAACCTTACGGTTATTGAATTCAGTTGCGCGTGCCAAGTGTCCGTTGTAGATGTAATCAGCACCATTTGAGTCAAATTCCTTCAACAACAGATAGCGGCTGTATGCGCCATTGTCACAGAAGTCAAAGAGACGGCATTGGGTATTTTTGAACATGTGTGTTACATAACCATCAAAGTAGAATGCAAAGTTTGCACCCGAGCATTTGCTGGTCCATAATTGCTTATGAGCGGTTAAACCACCACCAAGTTCAAAGTGCCCACCATTACCACCAGGGATTGTGAATACGTATTCACTGTTTGGCTTATGGCTTGTTGGGATGACTGCTTTAGCATAAATGCCGAGCGAGTAGCATTCCTTGTTCTTGAAGTTGTAACCCAGGTCTACATCAATATCAGCAAGCGCATTTACATGACGTTTGCCGAAGTGGAATTTACCTGAGGTCCATGCTGTTTGCATATCACCAAAGAGACCACTACCATCAAGTGCTTCAACAATTAGGTCGCATGCAGAAGGCGTACCGGTGAGAATGGTTGCTGCAGCAGCATCTTCAACTTCACATGAAGTGAATGCTCCGTTTGCAGCTGAAGTCGTTACAGATGTGTCACATCCGCAAACATAGTTCAGTTCATATGACGTATGTGCAAATGCTGTTTGCAATCTCATCCATGAGCCTTGCTTCCAGTTATCAAGTCCGATATACCATGAAGCATCGACAATGTGATTTTGAATGCGAGGTGCAAATGCAATGTTGCCACGGAAAGCTGACGAAAGTCCGAAGAAATCAGCAATCAGTTCATCTGATTGACGATCTGCTACTTGTGAACCAGCGAATCTTAATATGCCGTCGCCGCCGAAGAGAGCTGCGCCAAGTCTTCTGTTGTGGAATGAACGTTCATAGTTGTAAGCAAGTGTTGTTGCTCCGTACCATTCGCACATGTTTGGCTTATTAATATATTCTTCCCATCCTACAAGACGACGACCCAAGTTTGCGCTTGGTGATTGGAAATGTAGATATGAGTGTGGCTGGCCTAGGCAGACATCGCATGATGCGCTGCTTATTGAAGAGCAGGATATGCTGCTTGATGATGATCCTGAAGAAGCAACCGATGACGACGATACGTCAGCGCTGCTTGATGATGACGCTACAGCGCTTGAAGCTGCAGTGCTACTTGAGGCTAATAATCCGCAACTTACAAAGAGTGCTAAGTAAGATGCTGATTTTAACAAATGTTTCATGAGTACTCCTTTTCATCAAAAAGATGATGGAAAACAACCGATATTTGTTTCACTAAACGATGGTAATCTGTGGTGTACTCCTCCTTTCGTTTACTCAACCCTTTGACAAGGTAAGCTTTTTCATAGGCTTAAAGATCAGTAATCGTTGTTATAATCTAGACAAAAGATCTGCGGATTGCAATATTTTATAAAAAAAAATGTTTCAACCTCTCGACAGGCCCGTAATTACAACACTTTTGAATATTTTAGAAAGCTAATCCACCCTTGATCCAGACGCCAAACTCATAGACATTTTTTGATGAACAGCGTCCCAAAAGTTCTACCTCAGCGCCTACCCCCATATGCGGTTGCCAACAATTTTCATTCCAATGGCGACCAATATGACAAAATATTTTATGACTAGTGACACCGCATTGTGCCGCTGAATTGGTATCAAGATCAGTACAATTAACAAAAACTGGTGGATTGGAGGTAAAGGCAATGTGTGCATCAGTAGGGAAAGTGACATCATCGCCAATAGGTATAACAATAGAATTATCATATGTTACGCCAACTGTTCCATCGCCACTACCATCACGTGCATCGGTGGTGACGGCGTTATCGATGGTACCAGTTACTGTTGGCGAAAAAATTGTTGCATTACTTTGGGTAGAATTCAATAATGGTGAACTACCGAGTGCAATCGTGGTGCCGTCGTTGCTTACTATATATTGTGTGTAACATACACCTTCAGTTCCTTTAATACCAAACGTACGATTGTCATAAGGGCAGGAACAACTAGAAGAAAGAGAAAGATTTTCGTGACTCTTTTTATAAAAATTATAACCGAGATCCGTTTCCCAGCCTGAGTAGTTGAAGGTAATCATTGCTGATGCATCGATGATGTAATCAACTGATACCTGTACGGGGCGTGTAGTAAAGTTTATGGCGTTCATTAGGTGGCCTGCATAGACACCAGCTGTATCAAATTCTTTTAGAAGAAGATATCTACTTAAGAAACCGTTACGTGCAAAATCAAGTGAGCGTATTTGATGTGTTGCAAAAGGATGAATAATGCTTCCTTCAGCATAGATCATGAGATTGTTTTCACGATTACACCACCGATAGAGAGGGAAGTGTACTGATGCTCCTCCACCCAGTCCCCACATTTTTCCATTACCAAGAACTGGTTCAAAGACAATGTGAGCATTCGGACGATTGCCGGTAGGAGCTACGAGTTGTCCAAAAATACCTATATGTGCTTGTTCGCCTTGATATATGTTGTATCCAATAATGAAGTCCATGTCGGCTATGCCTGTTTTGCTTTTGCCCCCGAACTCAAAACGTCCGTACTGCCAAGGCTCTTGCATATCTCCAAAAAGAAAATCACCACCAAGTGCTTGAGCGAGTGATGTTGTTGTATTGACTGGCGTTTCTGTTGAATCCATATAACAGCCGCTGTAATCATTAGTACCGCTTATGATAAGTGTACATGATGAACATTCGTTAAGCCCTAAATCCCAATTGGTATGAGTAAGCGGTGCATGTATGCGAGCATAAAGACCGCTCATGAGTTGATTGAGGCCCCAGTACCATTGCCAATCAAGAATAGTATTTTGAATAACTGGCTTTAATGATAACACTCGTTGTTCGTTAGGAGCTAAGCCAAAATTATCACCTATAACATCAATCCCATCTTCTCGCGATGAAACTAAACTTCCGGAAAAGGTGAGTGTATTGGCACCAAAGAAAGAACGGGATATAAGATCTGATTTAAAGGTGCGTGTGTATTCTACGGCGAGTGCTGTTGCTGCATAACCGCAACAGTAATTTCGGTAAAGCTGTTGTTGCCAACCGACAAGACGACGTGCTGAGTTGCTGTTAACTGATCGCGGAATGATAGTGGTACTTCCGCAGGTGACGGGACGGACGGTTGACGTTGCCGAAAAATCATCATATAGGCTACTGGAATCGCTACTATAGGAAAATGAGTCACATGATGATGCCGATGAACTTGATGATGAACTATACCAACTTCCTGATGAGGCACTAGAAGATAAAAGGCTACTGAGAGGAAAAACTATACATGAAAAAAGTACGAATATTTTTGCGTTCATTGAGAAGCTCCTGAATCTATATGCTATTCTTTAATTAAAAGACAAAGCCGCCTTTGCACCATATGTTCCACTGGTTAATACTGGTACGATTAGTGCAAGGATGTCCATCAAATTCTATTGACCACCCACTACCAAAATAAGGTGTTATACACCAACGTGTTGCGTCGCTAAAGTGATAGTTGAGATGCATGAAAAATTTATTGGTAACTGCTCCAGCAGCAGCTCCTGACTCCCTGTCTAAGTCATCACGAGATATATGTTGCGGCGGTTGTGAGGTGTACGCCAAAATAGTTGTATCTGCTGATACTGGACCTACTGTTGAACTGTCCCAGGTAATGGCAATGTCTGCTCCAACGGCTATAGGTGCCGCTGTTGCATTATCAACACTGCTTGCGGCAAAAATTGTTGCATCATGTTGTGTGCTGTTAAGGGACGTTTGACTTACGTACGTACCAAAATCAGCACCAGTGATGGTGTAATTTAAATCGGAGGTACCTTCAGACCCTTTGATGCCAAAAATACGCTGATCATAACTTGATGATCCGATAGAGCCGAGTGACTCGTGTGAACGGCCATAGATATTATAACCAAGTCCGAAACTCCACGAGCAGTGACGATAGGCAAGATAAGCTGTCGCATCACCACATACGGCTACGTGTGAAGATACGGAGCGTGTAGCAAAATTTATGCCATTGATAAGATTTCCTGCATATGTTACGCCGTCAGATTCAAATTCTTTAAGAAGAAGATAGCGACTTAAAATGCCGTTATGTAAAAAATCAAAGGAGCGCTTATCGGTATGTGAAAATAGATGGGTGACGCGTCCTTCAAGGTAGATAGTAAGTGAGTCATCACTACCGCGATCCCACAAAAGAAGATGCCCTGAGATGCCACCACCAGCTTCCCAGTGTTTGCCGTTACCAGCAATTGGTTCGAAAATATAGGTGCTTTGTGTGCTGTTGCCTGTTGGTGCAACAGTGAGGGCGTATAATCCGAGGTGATGTTTTTCATTTTGTAAAAAGTTATAACCAAGAATAAGGTCAATATTTGATAATCGTACGTGTTTGCGTGCATGACGACAAAATTTTCCGTAGGACCATGGTTCTTTCATGTCGCCAAAGGTAAAGGTTCCTGAAAGGGCTTGCCTAATGGTCTGAGCGGGTGCAATCTCATCAGTTGATACTGCTCCACGAGGAAAATTGTGAGTGTTGTTTACGGTATATGCTAAGGTTGTTGTGTTCGTAAGATCACATACATTAATATCCCAGCGTGTGTATTCCAGCGGAGCTTGTATTTTTGCATATAATCCAGAACAGAGCTTATCAAGTCCGAAATAGAATTGATTATATAATGTTATGTTCATGATCGTTGGTTTGATGCTTGCAAGACCTTGAAACCAGGGTGATAGCCCAAACTGATCAGCCATAAGATCTGTTGTTGCGCGACCAGCTACCTGACTTCCTGAGAAGGTAAGTGTTTGGCGTCCGAAGAGAGCTCGTGCAAGGCGTGCGCCTTTAAATGAACGTGAAAAATCAAGGGCGTGGCTAGTAACAACATAATTACTTGAACTGCAGACATTAATATCATCTTCCCAGCCAACAATATCCATCACGGTATTGGAACCAGGAGACCGTGGCATCATGATAGAGCGAGGGACAATAAAATCGTCAGAGCTTTCTTGATAGCTGCATAGTGAACAGTCTGAGCAGTTAGAGTCATAGCAGACTGAACAACTTCTGTTGATGTTCGTGTTAGAAGGTTGTTGATCTTTATGCGCGATCAAGGGTTGTTGCGCATTGAGTGATAGACAGATAAGGATAAGGGGGAAATGTTTTTTTATGATCATCATGGTCAAGTTCCTTCACTACTTTTTCTCCATACTACCTAATGCCGAGACGGTGTATCGCACACGTGTGTGCACACAAGTGTTATTGTACACATAAGGTCACGAGATCGACTCATGCGGTCTTGCGCAGTATAATCTTGAAAAGATCATATTGTAAAGCCGAGAAGGAAAAGAGTGTTTTATCCCATCTTACTCTTTCACGTTATAGCAGAATCTCTTCCTATAAGTAGTTCAGGGCACCTGCGTTTATTATTTAATAAATCGCATAGTTTTAATGAGATGAGTAATGCTGTTGAACATCTTCTTCATATTCCTACCTTATTTATAGTAGGTGCTTTTTTATGTATCACCTGGTGGCCACTTATATCTACTGGCTCATGGGGATTGATAGGCGCTCTTATTATGTGGGCTTTCATTGCTGATCTGATAACGGGCTTGTTTTATTTTTTATACAAAAAGACTAAAGAGAAAATAAATTCTTTTCCTCTGTGGTGTGGCTTTGCGGTGACGGGCCTTGCTCTGGTCTCATTGCCCTTTGTTTATGAACCAACCTGGATAGGGCTAACTTCTTTTTGTTATACAAAACATTTTTTTATATCAGCGCTTATCATTGGCTGCGTTCAGGGAATTGCGTTGCTTCCCGGTATCTCTCGCCTCGCCTCTACCTATGTTGCTGGTTGTTGGCTTGGTTTCACTCCTCTTATTGCACTTACCTTATCTCTTACGATTCAGTTTCCCCTTATTATTGCAGCGCTGATAGAAACTTTTTATGAAATACACAGCAAAAATATAAGGTTGTCAGTTATTTCTTTGAGTAGCATGCGTGTATGGTGGGTGGTGGTTGCATCAATGGTGTCATTTATGTTGTTATGGGGAGTTGCGTTCCTTGCGTATGCCAACCTTATGTACCTGTTTGGGTGGTATATGGTGGTGCTCTTTCTATATGTGTATTTCTTTTACTAGGACCCTTGTCCTAATTATGGTCTCGGGTAAAATCGTAAGTAAAGTTAATTCAGCCGATGTTAACAGGTGTGGGGAAAAATAATGACACTGCAACAAGCAACAAAGCATTTATTTGAGGCTGTTCACCAAAAAGATCCTCAAGCGGTATCTGCCGCTATCAGTGCTGAAGCGGCTATTAATGCACGAGATAGGCAAAATTTAACGCCTCTTATGTATGCTGCCCGCAGTGGCTGTCTCGGGGCGGTTAAAGTTCTTGTTGGCGTAGAGGCAAACAATCGTATGGTTGATAGTAACGGTTGGACGGCCCTTTTTTTTGCCGTAGCGGCCGGGTATGTTGATATTGTCAAAGCGCTCATTGCTGCTGGTTCAGATGTTAACATAAAGGATAAGCAGGGGAGTTCAATGCTTATGCATGCGGTGGAAAAGGGGCATCAAGATATTGTTCAATTATTACTTGAAGCAAACGCTGATGTTACTGTTCAACGAGGTGATGGGCAAACTGCTCTCGGGTTGGCTACTCTTTTGGAACAGACAGAAATTATCAAAATACTGAAACCCAAGATGAAATAGTATCAATGTGCGTGATGGTAGTTTCTTCTTTGTAAATTATGCTTATCTAAAATTCTTGCACTCCACTCTTACTTTATGATACAACCAATAAGGGGATTTCTATCTACTTAAAAGGGGGTATCATGTTTATAAAAAATTATATTAAGGCGTCCATTAGTTTATTGACGGGACTTTTTTTGTCTCTTTCATTGCTGTCCTATTGTTCAACTGATCATTCCATCTTATTTTCTTCTTCCCAACATCTTCCTCTTCACAATTATGGCGGATGGCTTGGGGCTCAGACGGCGGGCTTTTTATTATACCTTTTTGGCTCATCAGCCTTTTTCTTAATTCCTTTTTTTTGTTTGTTGGCGGTATTGTATACTGGATTTTTTTCAGTTCGGCATGAACTTGATCGTCTTATAGCGCTTTTACTATTAATTCCCGTGTTTGGTGTGGTGAGTGCTTCCTTTAATGTTGAACTTATGACCGGCTGCTATCCTGGTGGATTAATAGGAAGTAGCTGTTGGAATAGTACCATGCCTTTACTGGGTGCTGCTACAACGCGAGCTTTTTTGTTTGTCATTATATGGGGGTTGTTACTTATTATTGCTCGTACCTCTTTAATGGCAGTAGCACGCTTTGTACTTGCCTTGTGTGCTCGTATTCCAGTCCACGCCGCTTACTCATATTGTTCACAGTATGTTTCGTACCTAGGGCAACGTGTGTGGGGTATGGCAGCCCATATTTTTGGTGTTAAACAGAAAAAACAAGCGAGTCAGAAGGATCTTTTTCAAGAACAAATTTGGTCTTTGTATACTGCACAGGTGCGAGAACAATCGCAGGAACACGATCGTCTTACGTCCCACGTTGAAGTACCAATTATTGATGACACTAAGATAATGTCTGAGATATTGCCAGAGGTACATGAGCCACCAGTTTATATGTTGCCTGAGGTACCGGTTGCTCCTGAATCTGGGGCTCATCATGAACGGGCCGGTGTTGTACAAAAAGAACATGAACGGGTTGCACAGGTACTTGAACATAAATTAGAACGGTTTGGTATTCAGGGAAAAGTTGTTTCTATTACTCATGGTCCGTCGATAACCTTGTTTGAATATCAGCCGGCTGTTGATACAAAAATTAGTACGATTATTGCTCGTGAGGATGACCTTGCGCTTGCGTTGCAGGCACTGAGTCTACGCATTATTGCGCCGATACCAGGCAAATCAGTTGTTGGTTTTGAAGTTGCTCGGGCACAGCGTACGAAAATAGTGTGGTCTGACGTGATGCGCAGTAGTTCAGCACAAAATTTTGTGGGAGAACTGCCGTTAATACTTGGTGTTGATACTGTTGGTAATGAATTGATATGTGATTTGGCGGCAGCACCACATATTCTTGTTGCTGGGTCTACCGGTTCAGGAAAATCGGTATGTTTGCATACGATGATTATGAGTTTGCTTTGTCGAAAAACACCTGATGAATTGAAAATTATTTTAATTGACCCTAAACGACTTGAATTTTCATGGTATGCAGACGTTGCTCATTTACTTTTTCCCGTTATTACAACGACTGATAAGGCTATTTTAGCGCTTCGTTGGGCAGTAAAAACAATGGAGGAGCGATACGAATTATTAGCACAAAAGGGTGTGCGTACTGTTAAGGAATTGGGATTGCCAACTATAGTGGTGGTGATTGATGAACTTGCAGATTTGATGATGACTGCCGGTAAGGAAGTTGAGTATCTAATTGCTCGTCTTGCTCAAATGGCACGGGCTGCTGGAATTCATATGATAACGGCAACTCAACGTCCTTCGGTTGACGTGATAACGGGGTTAATAAAAGTTAACTTTCCGTGTCGTATAGCCTTCCGTGTGATGTCAAAAATAGACTCACGTACCATTATTGATTCTGCTGGGGCAGAAAAATTATTAGGAAAAGGGGACATGCTTATCCTTGATGCTAAGGGCTCTCTTACGCGTGCACAGGGAGCATTCGTGTCTGATAGTATGGTTAAGGAAGTGGTACATGCTATTAAAAAACAAAGGATTCCTGAATATGAACAACTTAATGTTGTTGATGCGGTTCAAACGGCAGAAGAGGATGCTTTATTTGAAGCAATAGTATCTTTCGTGTTACAGAAGGATGAAGTCTCTATTTCTCTATTACAACGTGCTTTTAGAATTGGCTATAATAGAGCAGCACGGTTGATAGATTCTCTTGAGGCACAGGGGCATATTATGCCGGCGCAAGGGGCAAAAATGAGAAAAGTTGTTAAATGAGTTGTTTTGTCACGCCGACTGCTTTATAGTAGTACTTCTATACGTCTTGTTTTTTTTGATTCTGTTTAACCCTCAATCTATGGTGTATTACTACCTATGATGTTTGGCGCTCCTTTTATAAAATCTGTTTTAACTGAAGCTACGATTAGTGGTACCTGCCCTGAAGAAATACCTGGTTGTTCTCTCCATTCACGTGATATACATCCTGGTGAGCTTTTTGTAGCCCTTAAAGGTGTGCGTGTGGATGGGCATGATTTTATTGGCGAGGTACTTCTGAGCGGCGCTTGTGGCGCTATCATAAGTCAGTCACGTGCAGATCTCGTTGACGAGTTTAAAGGTTCTTTTTTTATCATCGTGCCTGATCCACAGGATGCGTTTATTGCTCTTGCTAAAGCTTGGCGATCTCGTTTTACCAAACCTGTAGTGGGTATAACTGGTTCAGTTGGTAAAACATCTACTAAGGAAATTCTTGCTCAACTTCTCCAAGAAGGGGGGTTGTCGGTGTGTGTTTCTCAGGGAAATCATAATACTATTCTTGGTGCTGCCTTAACTATTGTGCGGTGGCGTGAACATCATGATGTATTTATCTGTGAGATGGGTATTAGTAAGCCTGGTGAGATGGCGGTACTTGCTGACCTTATACGACCAACGGTTGGAATTATTACGGCAGTGGGGCATAGTCATATGGAAGGGCTTGGTACTCTTGCTGATATTGCACGGGAAAAACGAGATATTTTTAAATATTTTCAGGAAGAGCAGGTTGGCATTATTAATGGAGATATCCCTGCATTGGCTTCTGTTTCGTACTCACATCCGGTTATTAAGTATGGTTCTAAAACGAGTAATCATGTTCAGGCGCGTAAAGTTGTCATTTCAGGACTTTCAGCTCACCTAGTTCTTAAGCTATACGGGCAGCGTTTCGATCTTACCTTAGATACGATTCATGAAGGGCGTATTATGAATAGTTTAGCGGCATTGTCAGCAGCTCAATTGTTAGGCGTCTCAACGGATATTCTTCTTAAAAGGATACAGGAACCCTTTATTATTAGCGGTAGGTTTCAACCCTTCATCCTTGCGCAACAGCAAGGGTTATTAATTCATGATAGTTATAATGCTAGCCCTGAAAGTATGCGTGCAGCTTTGCATGCCTTTGAAAAAGTTATTTCTGAAACTCCTAAGATTGCTGTTTTGGGAGATATGCTTGAGCTGGGAGTGAACAGTAATTTTTGGCATCGTCAATTAGGACGTTTATTAAGTAAATCTCCTTCTATTAAAAGGGTGATTTTAGTGGGAACATTAACGAAACTTACCCGTGATACATTACCAGCTGGTGTGGTGTGTGATCAGGTTGACACCTGGCAGGAAGCGGTACCTCTGGTGCGTCAAAACTTTCCTGCAACTTTTTTGATTAAAGGTTCTTTTGGGACCGGACTCCATAATCTTGTACGTGAAGTAACTCAGACTACCCCCGAAGGATCAACTCATGACTGACCAACCAAAAAAATATCATGTACCCGTACTTGTGCGGGAAGTTATTTCGTTTTTAGCGCCACAACCGGGTGACCTTATTGTTGACGCTACTTTTGGTGGTGGCAGTCACACACGAGCTATTCTTGAGGCAGAGCCAATGTGCCGGGTGATTGCTTGTGATGTTGATCGTACGGCTCTTGATTTTAACGGGCTTTTTTTACAAGAAGAATTTCCTGAACGGCTTGAACTTATTCATACTAATTTTAGTCATTTAGTTACTGCCCTTAAAAAAAGGGGTATTACCAAAGTACAGGGCATTTTGGCAGATTTTGGTACGTCTCAGTATCAAATAATGAATAAGGCAGGCTTTTCTTTTGCATCAGATACACCTCTTGATATGCGTATGTCCACAGGCCATGGAACCTTAACGGCAGCTGATATCTTACGTCGTGCATCTGAGCAGGAGCTTACCCATATCTTCTTTACCTATGGAGAGGAATCTCGCTCGCGTCATATAGCTAAAGCAATTGTTGAGTATCGTAAAGAACATGGTGCCCTTAGAACAACAGGTGAGTTAGTAGCGCTTATTAAAAAGATTGTTCCGTATACAAAGCATGGGATTCACCCTGCAACAAAAATTTTTCAGGCCTTACGCATAGTCGTTAATGATGAGCTTAATAGTATTTCTTCCCTGTTGGCACAGTCACGAACGTTACTTGCTTCTGAAGGACGCTTAGTGTGTATATCGTTTCATTCCTTAGAAGATCGTATTGTGAAGAATTTCTTTAAGGAACATTCATCTGAATTTGAGACTCTTTCTTCGCGTGTGGTGGTAGCGCAAGATGATGAACTAAGCGCCAATCCATCATCGCGATCTGCCAAGCTTCGGGCTGCTCGGCGCCTTCCTTGACAGGGTTTTTTTCTCTGCTTAGAATAACTCGCAGAAAATTCGCGGTGAATTACCACTAAGGACCCCACATGAATATCACAGAAGTGAAGGTGTATCCGGCAAAGGAAAACGGTCGTCTTAAAGCGTATGCAACCATCGTCTTTGAAGACTGTTTTATTGTGCGTGACCTCAAAGTGATCAACGGACACAAAGGCTTGTTTGTATCAATGCCATCCCGTCGGCGCAAAGATGGTTCCTTCAGGGATATCGTGCATCCTCTTAACACGGATATGCGCAAACAGATTGAAGAGTACGTTATAAAAGAGTATACTACCAATACTCCGACGGACGCTTCTTCCATTCAAGAGTAATCCGGAAGAGATTCTTTCTAATTTCCTTTCTTTTTAGTGGGGCGTCGCCAAGCGGTAAGGCACCAGGTTTTGGTCCTGGCATTCGGAGGTTCGAATCCTTCCGCCCCAGCCACTCTGGTTGATTGCTCATTTTAGACATAGCACAGAACGGTTCTTGCAGCTCTACATGTATAGATTCCCAGCATTCAATAAAAAGTTCGAATGTGTGAATTTTAATCAGCTATGTATCCTTTTTTAAAGGACAAATAATGGCTAATCTACAATCTTTTACCGCTTTTTGAATTTCACAATTTGTACAACATTTTTCAAAGACTTGTTTTGACTCTTCAAAATTAGGTTACTCTGTAATAGAGGTACTATTATTTAGGCTATAACAATGGGTGTTTATTCATGTTTATTCTGAAAAAAGCATTTTTGGTAATGAGTATCATATGCATGCCCTTTATCAGTAACTGCATGCAACGCAGTATTGCCAAAGAAAAAGCATTCTTTGCTGATGAAAAGAATTTGTTCTTTAGCGCTGACAATACATTTAAGCCGTTAGAAACCGTAGCTGTTAAAATTGACGGTCTTAAGCCAGTCATGGGTACTATAAGAGAAGAGATAAAGAAAGGTGTCTATGTGGTGGTTTATGATAGAGGCAGACATGAAAAGGATGTAGTCGCTAAGGACATTGGGAAATTAATGCCACAAGGGCCAGCAAACGCAGAAGCCTTTTCGTTTCGAGCTGGTAATACGTTCAGTACTGGCGAAACCGTAGCAGTCAAAAATGAGGCTGGTGTTCTCGTAATGGGAACAGTTTTCATGAAACAACCATTTACCAATGATCGCTATATTGTAATTGTGGGTGAAAAAAAGACTCCCTATCCGATATCATCTATTGGAAAATTAAAAGCAAATATGGGCGTGTTGGACAAGATGAAGTCAATTTTCACCAAAAAAACAACTGCCCAAGAGCCTCATGAATATGAGGCATATTCGGCACGAGAGGAGATTTTTAAGGATGATGAGGGAATAACTTCTGAAAATCTTCAGCAGAAATATGCCGAAAAGAAAAGAGCTATCAAAAAAGAGACTGGTGGAGAAGCTCGTAAGAAAGAACAACGCATAGAATCATCTTATAAGGCTCTCAAGGTTGCATGCAGAATTAGTGAACAGAGAAAGCGCGCTTCAGATTCTTTAAATGAGTTGTTTGCTGCTCCCTGGGGTTATAATACCTCGCGTCATAAAATCATGGGGGCTATTAAAGATGGCGCTGATATTGAGGCTAAATATGCTTTAGCTGATAATCAAACACCTCTTCAATGGGCAATGACTAATCATAGACATGATGCAATATTTGTTACACAACTTATTCAAGCTGGAGCTAACATAAATACCAAAAGTTCTACCGGTGTACCCGTTCTTATATGGGCAATAGAACATGATTATGATGATCTCGTAAAACTGCTTATTGAAAAACATGTTGATGTAACTCAGAGCGATAAAGGGTATACAGCTCTTATGGCTGCAATTAAGCGACACTCCCTACCTCTAATTATGACTTTTCTCCACGATAAAAATATTAATGTGAATAGCAGGGCTCTTTCCGGAGATACTGCTTTGAGTTTGGCCCTTGATGGCTTTACCTCTATTCCTCCTCAGTTAACAGTTAATCAGCTTAGCGAGATTATTGAAGAACTTTTAGAAAAGAAAGCTGATGCTAATTTAGGAAATTCTATGATTATTGCAGCTTTTGACGACAAGGTTCCGGTGATTATTTTTGGGAAACTCTTGAGCCATGGGGCAAGAGTTTGGAGAGCATTTTATAATAGCATGGCCAATGAGGATAAAAAAAAGCTTGTTGAAGAAAAGTATCCAGAATATAAAGAACCCGAATATGCACAACAGCCCCGACCACTTATCAAAGTTGACCAAGTTCAAGCAGCTGCTAAAACTTTAAGCATTGATGATCCTGAAGCAATAACTGAACGAGCGCTGAAATCTAAAGTATACAGATTATTGATGCAATGGCATCCCGATAGGCAACCGGAAAATATTGAAGAAGCTACCCGTAAAACAAAAGAAATTACCGCTGCTTATGATATCATAAAAAAGGCTCGTGGATGGTAGGTTCGCTTCTTCTCTATTAAAAACGTTGCTTGCGGGTTAGATTGATTACATATTATTGAATGACAGGCGCTTTCGTGGCCTACGAATAATTCATAAAGATCATGAGGCTATTGATGCGTATATAAAAGAATTATTGAATGGGGGCATTGGTTTTTTATCAATAGTTCAAGGATCTTAGATAAGGCATGTAAATGGTTCTCAATTTTTTCCACCTAAAAGTTCGAAGCATGCCGAGGTTGTGCAGCCACTTATTCTAGCAAATTGTTAGTCACGTGTTGAACGTGGCTTTTTTATTGTGCTACAGGCAGGGTTGAAGTTTCCAATGCCATGTAGCCAGCGTGTATTTAGCATCGCAGATGTTATTCTGTGTTTATACTTTTGAGCTTTATAACCTAGTGCGAGAATTTTGGTGCCGTTTTTTTTATTAACTCATTTGTGTTCTTCTTTAATACGTGCTTGGATACGTGCTCGTGTCTCATCGTCTCCAAATATGTAATTTCTTATTTCTTTGTCATTTGCAAATGTATTAATGCTATTGACTATAAGTACTAAGTTTCCACGGTCAATGTTATCCGCCTCAATGATGTTAGGAAATCGTCCTTTCCATATGATCTTGTCTCTATAATCGATCCCATGTGAAGCTATATGTTCTATATAACGCGCCACCATTGTTGAGTTTCTTTCGTCTGCCTGTGAATCATATACTGCCCCTCTTAGAAAATAACTGGCAGCATATGGGGTATCATAAGAGCCGGGTCTATCTTCTTTCAACGGTTTGAAATCGCGTCGTGTATCATGCCCGATGTGTATTCCTACCAAGGTGGCAGGGGTAACTTCTCTGGTATGCCAGGGGAAGCTTGTATAAAATTTGTTTCTGTCATAGGTGTACTGGGATGGCGTTCCTCTCCCGTGTTCTTCAAGGAAGATAACTCGTTTATCAGAACGTTGTAAGGTACTAACAGATGGCCATCTTTCGTGTGGTGTATATTTTGAGGGGAAGAGAACGAGATCATAAATATTGCTTTCTACCAATATTTTCTCGAAGATAGACTCAGCGATGTCTGACTCTCCAATCCGTTCTTTGCGGCTTCCCTCACCTATCAAAATGATAACAATTTCGTTTTTATTTTTTGGCTTTTTAAGAAATGAACTTATTTCCTTAAGAAGAGGGACAAAGCGTGGAAAAGGAGAGCCGGGTTTCATAATAAATTTGTGTTGTTTTTCAGTGCAATCTTTTCTGTCTCCGGCGTGGCATAAAATGATATCATCGGTCTTTGTGGGAATTTTTTCTGAGGCCTTGAATACTCTGAAATCAAAAAAACGAGAACCTGCTTTAAGCTGTTCGGTAATAGTTTTGGTTTGTTCATTCAAAATGAAGCCATAGGCTGGTGCAGTATAGGCCTCATGTGATCCTATGAAACAGACCTCATTGAGCCTTCGGTCATCAGTTGGCATTTTCCATGTTTCTGTAGATCTTTTTTTCGTTGATGAGATTGAAACAAGAAGCTCTTGTGCATAAGCGGCAATGTCAGTCATGATAGCCTTTGCATTGTGTCGTAGACCATTTCTCTGTGGTGGTTGGTTAAGAGATTTTTGTGAATCTTCGGATTTAGATATCTTATGTTTTATTTTTTTCCATAACCCAAGGTTTGCCTTGAGTTTCCCAATGGAGGATATTGAGTAAGGTATCTTTTGTGTATCTATTGCTACAATATAGCGATCAGTAGCAAATGGTTGTTTGCCAATAATTGTTCCCATCACAAGGGTACCTTCTGTATTTCTTACCGCTACCTTTTCATCTTTATTAAATGTATTATCCGCTTGAAATGAAAAATCGGCATCATTGATCAACTTCCCAATTCTATTGGTATTTACCACAAATTCATCAGTTCCAACATGTACCACATAAATACCGTTCATGGTCTGTTTACCTATGGTGCCCATGAACGGCTTATGCCCGTCAATCTTAATAGCTACTGTTTCCAAAGGCTTAAATGTATTATCAGCACTGAAGAAGAAATTTTTTTCATTAGCAAAGAATGCTTTCTCTTCGGTAATACTTTTTTGCATGCAATTACTTATAAAGGGTATATTTATGATGTTCATGATCAACCAAATTCTTTTTAGAATGATCATAAAGGCTCCTTATTAAGTTTAAATATGATAGTTTCATAATTTAAATTAATCTTTTTTGATGAGTTTATGCAACGGTTTGAGAGATGTTTCTAAGTTAAATTGAGTTGTTTCGTTGAGTAACCAAGTAAGCTGACTAATTTTATGGCGATTAATTACTGGTTATTATGCAATTTTTTCCAGTTAAAAGTTTGAAGCAAGCCGAGGTTGTGCAGCCATTTTTTCCAGCAAATTATAAGTCACGTGGTGAACGTGGCTTTTTTTGTGAAGATTTGCAATAGCTCAATAACTGATACGTGATGGATTATGACTGTAAAATTGATACCTGTGAAAAAAACTTCAAAAAAAAGAATGGCTCGAATTAAAGATCCTCCCCTACAAACCAACGTCTTTTTTTTGAAGAACAATCTTCGGTTGAGGGATGTGAATTTCTTGGAAATAACAATAATATCATTCAATTGATTATTTCTGAACAGCATGCAAAAATTATTAATGAAGTTTCTACATTTATGGAAGATTTTTTTATCATGCAGATAAAAAAAATACCCTGTCTAGAAGGCTATATATTTATGTAAGGGCGAAGGTATGAAGGCGATTATATTCGATGCTGATGGCGTTCTCATCGGAGGAAAAGACAAGACCGGTAGATATTTGTGGCACAAAAATATTGGGGAAGACCTTGGGCTTAGTTCAGACCAAGTACGGCAGATTTTTTCTGGTGATTGGTCGTTGGTTCTCAAAGGGTTTCTTGATTCACGGCAGCATTTTGAAAGCATATTTGCAAAGTTAAATATAGGGTTGTCGGTTGATGATTTTGTTGAATATTGGCTTAAAAATGACTCAACCGTTAACACAGAAATTCTTCCAATAATTGAATCAATTAAGGGGATCAAGCTTTACATTGGAACCAATCAAGATAGGTGTCGAACTAAGATCCTTCAGAAAAAGTTTGGACCATATTTTGATAGCATTTTTTCTTCATATCAAATTGGAGCTATAAAACCGGATTTAAAATTTTACCGATACATTGAGTCAAATCTCAATCTTCAATCGAAGGATATTGCTTTCATTGATGACTCAATATCCCATATTGAGGCAGCTGCAAGGGTTGGATGGACATGCCATCATTACCAAAACATCGAAGGATTTAAGAATTTTATCAGGCTATCTATTTTTTAAACTTGTGGAGTTGATTGATTAGATGAAAATAAATAATAGAGTGTTGCTGTGAAAAATATGCTGTATTTTCTGATCGAGCACAGTTAATGGACTATGTAGCTTTCTCCCGTCAAAAGTTCGAAGCGTGCCGAGGTTGTGTAGCAACTTATTCGATACATTGTAAGTCTCGTGTTGAACGTGGCTTTTTTTATTGTTAAAGTTGCTATTAATGTTTTGTCGAAAATAGACGAAGAATATATGGTAAAAATATGCTTAAACACAGTAAAATTAATTTATTTTTAGCCGTAATAATAGTGGTTTCTGATTCGTATGGATCGGAAAAGGTTGCTGGTGGCGTTGATCGATTTGCCGCCACTGGGGGTGAGTATTGTTTTGTTATGAGTGACCTTGAATCTGGTGACCTAGTCAGGAAAGAAGGTGATTGTGATATTCAGGAAAGTCCTTGTTCAACCTTTAAGATAGCAATTAGTCTCATGGGCTTCGATGCAGAAATTTTAAAAAATGATGAGATTCCAGAGTTTGTCTATCAAGATTCCTATAATACAGAGCGCGATGAGTGGAAATGCTCACATACGCCAAAAACATGGATAAAAAATTCTTGTATCTGGTATTCGCAGGTAATAACTTCAATGCTTGGCATGGAAAAAATGAAAAAATATGTGAGTTGTTTTGCCTACGGGAATCAGGATCTTTCAGGAAATCCTGGGAAAAATGATGGGATCAGAAAATCATGGCTTTGTTCAAGTTTGAGAATTTCTCCACTCGAGCAAATTGAATTTTTAAAAAAAATATTGCAAAAAATACTGCCTGTTTCGGATCATGCATATGAGCAGACTTCAAAACTTTTGTATGTTTCAGATCTTGCCCATAATTGGAAATTATATGGAAAAAGAGGAGGAGGCATTTGGGATGGTACTGGTAGAAGTATCGGATGGTTTGTTGGATGGGTTACAAAGGAACAAAAAACACTGGTTTTTGCATGCTTAGTTAGATCAAATAGCCGAGATTTTTTAGTAAACTCTCTTTATGCAAAGGAAAAGGTTTTGAATATTTTTGATAAGGCCTTATAAGGAAACTATCACATTCTTTAGCTGTTTCCAGTTAAAAGTTTGAAGCGTATCGAGGTTGTGTAGCCACTCTAGTTAGTCACGCGTTGAACGTGGCTTTCTTATTGCTCTATCTACAGGTTTTCAGCATAAAACGTCAAGTTCGAATGCGTGGATCTCAAAAGGTATTATTTAGGTTTAAAAATTTGTCGTAATTGTTCTGCTGACTTGAATTTGATGCTTACAAATCCTGCTTGAGTTGCTGCTTCTAAATTATCGTCATGATCGTCAATGAAAATAACTTGTTTACCTTCTTGTCCCTGGTATATGAGATATTTTTTAAATTCTGCATAAAACTCTTGCTGCGGTTTGTGGTGATACTTATTTTCAACTGTTGGGGTGTATTTCCCGAGGAATAGCGACATAATTTCGGGATATTTTTGATAGATATCATTTAGCATGGTTGGGCCAATATTTGATAGAATATATAAGCGATACCCTCGGATTCGTAATTCTTCAACGAGTTCAATCATATCTTTATTGGGGGTCTGAGCATTTGCAAGACTCATAAATATGCTTCGGCACTCTTTGAAGTCTGGGTAGAGTTCTTCAAGTTTATCAAACACTTGTTCCCATACTCTCGTTTTTGAACGAATAATATGTAAGTTTTCTCTAAATGATGATGAGGCAAGAAGTGGAAATTGCCACGAGAGTCTTGGATTAGTTATAATTTTTTGAACAAGAGAAAAGTAATCAAGTTTAAAAACAACACCGTGTAGATCAAAAGCAATGACGCTTTCTTCTGGTTTGGGAATTTCTTGCTCTTGTTCGTAGGTATACTCGTATGCTCCAGAAATGCAAAAGAACACTCCTTGGTATATTGAAAAGAACAAAGCTATTTTTTTGGTGCTCATTTATTCATATCCTTACTCTTATTTTAAATTTATTCACTTTTCTTGAAAGGATAATGCCAAAGAGCTTATATAAGCAATAGTTCAAGAAAAAAAATGGGTAACCCTATTTATGAAGTTATGTTTGGCCGAAGGTGTTTTATTGATTTTATCCGTGAGGTAATTTTTGTGGATATAGTCTCTTTTTGCCAGTTTCTAGGTGTTGCGTGGTGTTGGTCGAGAATTAAACTCTTGAAAGAATGAAAATTTGTTTGATATCCTGGTTGATAGAAAAATCTATATAAACTTTTTTTTGGGAGATAGTATGAAACGTTCTTTTTTGGTAGTGATTATCTCTTGTCCCGCCCTTTTATTGGGGCAGTTATCATCCGACAATACTATTATTACGATAAAAAATGATACCAATATTCCCTTTGCGTATTTACGTTTTAAGGTGAAGTTTGAGGGGCCGCATACATCTCCTTATAAATCATTTAAAGAAAAGGGTTTTATCAGGGCTTCGGCAACGGATGTTGATTTACTTCCTGGAATGACCAAGGAGTTAGATGTTTTGAAGTCGGTTAAAAAAATACGCAATGAAAAAAAAGAAATTACGGACCAATTTGTTGTTACTGACTACATGAACAAAAAAGATATGAAAGACATTGAGCTCCTTGCACTTGTTCTATATAAGCCTGAAGGAGATAAGTTTAGAAAATTAAAAACGAGTTTTGTAAAATATGACAAAATTGGTATTGACGAAGCGTCTTTCAGGGTCTTTGCAAGGGGAGATAATTACTTTGTTGAGGCAGGTAATTATGCGGTTTATAAACTCAAGATGGGCAATAAATTAAAAAGCTCTCTTCCTGTAAGGAAAGAATGTCCTCAATAGGCTTACTATTGAGGAGCTATTTTATATTTTTTAACAAGAAAAATTTTTAAGCTGATCAAATTTTTTTGGGAGTAGTGCGTATTTGTACTGTTAGTCTTTTTCAGTTAAAAATTCGAAGCATATCGAGGTTGTTCAGCCATTTTTCAAGTAATATGCCAAGTCACGTTGAACGTGGCTTTTTTGTACGGTAAACAAATGGCTACTTACTGAAGGATATTTTTTCTTGTTTTTTGTCGTTAGTTTAAACGATGGCGTAGCATTTTTTAAGAAATAACTGAAAATGATATGATTGGTTATGACTAAAATCTTACGAAAAATTGATAAAAATAGGGGTTTGTTATGTTGTATACTAAAAATAAAATTCTTATTTTGATGTCTTCTGTCTTTATAGTGATAGGCATATGTTTACTCTATCCTTTAATTATAGGTCGGTCTCATACTTCAGAGAAGGAGAGTCAATCGTTGTTCATGAAAGAAAAGTGCAGCCTTTATACGCCTGAACACGTAAAAAAGCTTGTGCACGAATATATGAATAATGGTCTTGGTGTGGGAGCAGCTCTTGCAATAATTGACCATGGTGTGACAACATTTTATACCTTTGGTAATCGATCTGTTGATAGTGATGAAAAAATTACAGAAGATGACATATTTGAAATTGGATCCATTACAAAGGTTTTTACTACTATTACGTTGTTGGCACTAGTAGACCAAGGACTTGTTTGCCTTGATGATCCTATAGATGTGTATCTACCACCGACGGTAAAAACTCCACAACGAAACGGTAAAAAGATTACATTGCGACAGTTGGCGATGCATACGTCTGGGTTGCCACGTTTACCCAATAATCTTCATCCGAAGAATATTGAAAACCCTTATGCTGACTATACTGTTCAACGGTTGTATGAATTTTTGAATAGTTATGAACTTACACGTGATCCTGGATCTGCGGAAGAATATTCTAACCTAGGCATGGGGCTATTGGGACATATTTTATCGCTTGTATCAGGTATAAGTTATGAAGAACTGATTAAGAAAACTATTTGTAAACCACTTGGCATGGATGCTACGGTTATACATCTAACTCCCGCTATGAAAAAACGGTTTATACCGGGGCATTGTGCTCTCAAAAGAGTTTCTGCATGGGATGGCGGTGTTCTAGAAGGTGCGGGTTTTCTTCGATCAACTATAAAGGATATGAGTAAGTTTTTAGCTGCCAATATGGGATTGGGACAGTCTTCCCTTATAAAAATTTGTTCGCTGTCACACGAGCCTCAGGCAGGTGCAGCGAATAAAGGAATGCACGGGTTTGGTTGGAGTATATTAAAGACAGACTCCTGTCATACGATTATCTGGCATAATGGTGAAACGGGTGGGTTTCATAGCAGTATCGCCTTTGATGTGCAACGACAGTATGGTTTTGTTCTTTTGACAAACTCTACTGATCAATTTCCTTCTAAGCTGATTAACCGATTATTTGATTCTGAACATGAAGATCATTCTGGCGTAGGTAATGTAAAAAACGATGCATGTAACAGTCCAGAATATCTTCAACAATTTACAGGTACGTTTGTTTTTACTGGTACTCAATTGAAGGATCTTGCTTTTCCTCGCGAAATTACCTGTGTTATGCATAAGAAAATGCTTGTTGCTGTAGGTATTGCACAGCTAATACCTGTTACAGAAGGGCGATTTAACTTTAATAATGTGCCATCTGAGTATGGTGTACACTTTGTTATTGACGAGCATCATAAAATCATCGCAATGGAGTGTCTTGAGCCGGGAAGAACGTTTATGTTTAAAAAGGCACGAGCCTGATTTGAGTGGTTCTGTGATTAATTTAATTAATTAAGTTGAAATTATAGTAGACAGTTATAGTAAGGACTTATTTACCTATGAAGATAAAACAATCTCTTTTTTTGGTATCGCGTTCTTCTTCTCGTCAGGATCTTTTAAAGCAGGCCAAAATTCCTTTTGTTTCTATTGATCATACCTGTGATGAGCGATCAGTTGTGGTAGGGGGATCGTTGGAGAATCAAGTTGTTGCTCTGGCCCGTGCTAAAATGGCATGCGCTGTTATTCCCCAAGACGTATGCTGTGAGGGAAGTGAAATTTTCCTATTGTCAGCTGATACGATGGGGAAGGATCAAGATTGCGTAATTCATGGTAAGCCAAATGATTATGAAGATGCGGTAGAAAAGATAAAAAAATTGCGCTTTGGCGGTTCTTGTTCAACGGGATTTTGCATAGAGAAGAGAATGTATCAAAACGGTTTATGGACTACCGTTGGTTATGTTGCTCAAGCAGTTACTGCTGAATACATTTTTGATATTCCTGATGAGGATATTAAACAGT